>Ga0126342_10002392_pt1 | contig 29160 bp, 26 predicted proteins | sample Cyp1metagenome_FD_92528 | JGI IMG/M metagenome (GOLD analysis project Ga0126342, IMG submission 92528) | Coral microbial communities from Lord Howe Island, Old Settlement Bay, Australia - Cyphastrea 1 metagenome | ecosystem: Host-associated > Invertebrates > Cnidaria > Coral ... | reverse complement strand
TGAGACTTTCTCTTTTTTGATCTTCTTTCTTCTTCTCTTCTCTTCTCTTCTCTGACTCTTCCCATCTCTGCTTTTCATCTGTCCATATTGTCGGAAGTTTGACTTCTAAACTTCCTTCGATAAATATCTGGCCTTCAACGATCTTTATTTCCAGGGGCCAATGTCCATCGCTATCCAAAACCACGCTTAGATGGATATAAACTAAATTACATTATCCACAAACCTACGCATCCAAGCAATATCAATTGCCAAAATTCTTGCAAACCGGCAAAATATGTTTCAAAACCCCAAACCCATCCAAATTGAAAAATAAATCCGTATATTCATGCCCTTGTCCTGCAAGCCGGCGAAGCGACGAAAAAGGGACATGCAAGGTGACACATAACTTCTGACATTATACCTGACATTTTATGTCGCATATATTCTGGCATTCTGTCCGACATATGTATTATGTTTTTATTTTGGGATTCTATCTTGCATGTATTCTGAATTCAATTTTGCATTTTATCTATTTTTATCTGGCATTCTGTCTGACGTATATTCTGACATTCTAGGTGGCATGTTATCGGACGCAGAGTTCGCGTCCGGCGCGCCCCACAGTCAGCTGGCGAGCTCACCTATAGGGTCCCGCGTCCAGCAAGCTGACAAGGTGCTAGCAAGAAGCTGCTGAGGAAGAGGACGAGGATGCGGAGGAAGAGGAAGAGATTCCGGCATGTCTTTTCGAAATCTTGAGACCCTCAACTGGCAGCCGGGGAAATATAACACATATATCAATGTTTGGACCTGCATCTATCTACCAAAGGTATACCAAAGGTAGTTGTAGCAAGCACATGTTCTCGTTTTGTGTTAAATACTAGGGGGAACTCACAAATATTACAATTTATGAAATGACAATCTTATATCAATATTGATTTGAAACCATATTTTGTTATATTTCTTTAATCATCTTTCAACGTCGATTAAAAATTGCTTTGTTGAATTCTTTTTTCTGCTCGACCAGTGGTATTGGTACAGAGGTCGGTATGGAACATGGAAATACACAACAAATTCACTAGTGCCCACAGGGCAACAGAGAGTGATAGCAGAGCATGATTTTGCAAACACATCTTTTTTGTCAAAATATCATAATGATTATCCAAACTATGAAATTCTTACCTATCCTGACCAGATAAGATTTGAGCCACCAGATCCAGTTCTGAAACGTTCGTGAGGATCTGAATGCACAAAAAGGCGAAGGGTGAAGGTCAACAATTCAAAAATCATCCCCAGAAACCATGGTTCAGTGTTGGAATTCATCGTTGGGGCCCATATATTAGAGGTTTTTTCATGTTTTTTTGGGGGATGAAAAGACCTGACCCAGCTGACAGTTGCAGCTGAAAAATGTCGTGTGTACCTAAGGACCTACGAAACTGGGCAATGCAGCATAACTGCGAGGAAAATTATCCAGGACCAGGTTGCATGAGAATCTGAACCCAGGTAACGAATTCCACATTGCACTACAAAAATGTCGCGTGGATTGGAATCCATTCGCGACACTGCGGCAAAAAAATCATTCTGAATTATTCTGAATTCGACATTTGTCACCCGTAGCCAAAGGCCGACTGTGCAATATTGTTCTATTCACCAAATCACTTGGTGCTTGTTTCCTGAAACTTAGCAAGGATCGGGACTACATCGATCTCAAACCAGTCAGAAATGACTTCATGGAAAGCCAAAGAATTGACTCCGATGCTCATTTGCATGAGATCATAGTGGCATTCAGGCGTGACGACTTGGCTTCTGTCTGAGGAAGGAGAAACGATGTCTTTGGTCTCTGTCGTTGAATTCGCTGAGAGGCCTTGGCTGGACTGCGCTTGCTTTCCACGGCTTGATTTGAGGGCTGAGACCGGTTCAGACCGGTTGCACGAGTAAAGAGGCTGCACAGTTTTTGGTGCAAAGCGAGCTGGTTACAAAGTATCTATTTCCCTGCTGAGCCCTTTGAATACTGTGTTTCTACGTGTTTCTATTGTCGTCTTGTCGCCCGTGTCACACTGAGCCTTTATGCTGTGAAGCCACTGCTGCTCGTCCTCCTCATAGCCTGAGACTCAATCACTCCATCCGCATTCTCACAGCGTCACATAACTCTTTATCGTTTTAAACAATACTGACTTGAAATAATGATGATAATGTCACACCGGATTAACAACCCCCTGGGCACCATTCTAGCATCTAGTAGCAAATTATCACTATTTGGGTGAAGCCCCGCTTCACCTCTTCACAAGTCCACTAAGTGTCCACTGGTCCCACAGGGAAACATACTGTATACTGAGTGACATGAGTGACATGAGGCGGACTTCATTTCGCAGCTTCTGGGACCTTCTGGGCCAGGACATTGATCACAAAATGTCACAAAATTTGGGTCCTGAAGTGGGGGTACCCCAATAGCTGGATGGTTTATACTGGATATAATGGAGCGTTCTACTCAAATGGATGATTTATGATGATTTGGGGGTAACCCGATTTCAGGAACCTCTGCCAAGTGACGCCACAATTACTTGAAGAGATCGAACTAACTCGTCGCCAGGTCAAGCAATCACAGCTTCCCAGGGCATTTGCTAAGTCGTTCATTCCTGCGCAAATTATGTTCAGATCTTTTCAGATCTTTTATGTGCATCTTGTTCACTACCTTACACAACATAGTTTGCTGGTCCGAAACCGTTTCAGATTGTAGATCAAGTAATTTTAACATTCAAAGAAAGAGAATAGAAGGTGGCTCTGGCGCTGCCCCAATCTAATTATTTCAAATGACAACAAGACAGCAAAACCATGGAAAACCATGGCAACAACACGACAAAGCAATGACAAGAGAAACCCCAAATGGCAAAAACATGCCAGTACCAAAACGGCAACAAAAATGAGAGGAAAAACGTAGGAAAATCACATATTTGACTATGGCTGTAAGTTCGTTCGAATCTGTCAATTCTTGTCATCAGCTTTGAGATCCTTGGACCAAAGACCCCTGTCTCCCCACTTTGCGATCAGGCATCCGAGATCACGTGCCAATGTCACCCAAGGTTGATAATATGTTTCATAGAGTTTCCTCAGTACACTCAGTACACTGAAGGGTATGGACTTGAAAATAGATCGATGAGGCCATGAAAAGGCAATCTTAAGATGGAACTATGATCATCAGCCATGAGCATGTGCTTTTTTCATCTTTTTTCACCCTGAATCAGACAAAACCCACATGGCTATTGTTGTCAACCCTCACAGCAAAGTAACAGCCGCCAGGCCAACTCGCTATCCCCCTGCGTTGCCTGATTTTTGCCTTCGAGCCTCGGTGATCGACCAGCTCGGAAAGCCATACTCCGCGCCATGAGCGCAATGACCGTCGCCTCCAGAACGATCGCTCTCCGAACGGAGAAGCGAGATCTGTATTTTCGCATCTATACGATGTGAAAAATGCCCTGGATGAGAAAGACATTCAGACAGCTCATGGCAGCCCTTTCAAGTGAATACGGTATTCTGAATACATGTGAACTTTGAAGTCCTGTTTCGTCCGCTGCACATAAAGTAGCTGAGGCCTGGAATTTGGATGTGCTTGCTCTTGTCGAGCTATGATGAGTTATGTCGAGCTTCTTCACTTCTTGCCAGGACAATTTTTGCATTGACCCTACCATGGAAACAAGCTGTCCATGGCTACACTTGGCTAAACTTCATGCAGCTTGCGTCCCAAAATTTTCGGCATTCATGGCATCGCCTGCACCAAAACCTCAAAGTGATCCTTGGAGACATAAGCCTCGTTGATCTTGGCTTCCAGCACTCGACGATCTTCTTCAAATCCACCTGCAGAATGATTCTGTGCGATGCCTTGAAGGATGCTCCGGGGATGCCTTTTAAGATCCCTCTAAGCAGCTACATCATGCTACATCCACATTCAATATCCAAGATATTCAGGCAGAGATAGCATATCCACCGCCAAGCAGCACTTCGTGTTGGCCAAAGAGAAGTTGCGAACAGCTCCAAGGTACAATGGAAGCGTCTCCTATTTTGGTGTTGACCGTGCCAAGTCCGTCTTGATAGCCAGTTCGCAACAATGAAAGACTGTCTGAAGTCATCTTTCTATTGCCTTTTTATTGCCCAATTAGCATCTTCGTTCCCTTCCGCCTTCAAGCCCCTCATATCCCCTCATTCTGAAACGTCTGTTTCTCATCCCAGGGTTTGCTCCTCTTTGACAAAGAGTTCCGTCTGCAAATGAACTTTCTCTGTGGGCTTGTGAACCAAAACGCAGGCCCATTCGTACCTAGGATTCGGAAGGCCACAAAAAAACTGCACAAATCAGCGCAAATCAGAATCTCTAGTAACAAAATGAATCCGATGGCGAATCCATGGCTTTGTCATGCTTTGTCTGTATCTTTAAGGTTGTTTTCTGCTTTCTATTAACAATTCTGCCCAGCCACACACACCAAAGCCGCTCGAGGTATGTCCATGTGAAGAGAACGCACATGCTGTCGCACTTGGCGATGAAATTGTCCAGGAGTTTGATGCTCATTGCCTTCAGCTCCGCATGATCTTGAGCAATACAAGCCTCACAAAGTCGATGCCAAAGGAACATGCCCTGGAAAATTTCTTCATGAACGATTTAATATGTGCATACTATATATTATATCATATCATTTACATTTATTTACCTATTAAAATTGTCGATTGTCATGTTCAATAAATATGTTGAAACTTCTGAAAGTACAGTTACAGATGATGAAACAAATCAACGAACAGAAAGGATGGCCGTGTTCCCTGGTCAGCCCAGCCTTGTCGACCCAAAAAGTGATCTGGCCCCATTCCTGTAGACTTCGTTGCGCCGTGGCAACATCCTTGGCCATTACTGCCAAAGTGGCTGCCTTGATCTCGGCATAGTCTACATCAGGGCCTCCAGATGCCGAAGATTGCCGAAGTGATCAACTTCCCTGGTGGATGTAAAATCATAGATCACTTTTTTATGTATCAATTTAAGATAATTAAAGTACCCTCTGGTAAACTAACATAACTATGGACAATAACCATTTTTAATGGGAAAACTCACTATAAATGGTCATTTTCAATAGCTATGTTAGTTTACCAGAGGGTACATCTTCTGTACATCACGAAAATTCATGTCAACACCGCGTTTCAATGTTCGCACCATACAATGGCTTGGTGCAAACTCGGCCGAGGTGCCCATCATCTGTTCCCAATCCACTGGCGGTTGCCAACTGTGGCTCACAAAAACGTCAACCCAGTCTGCATCATGAGACAAGGCATAGTTCGATGATGTGCCAACTGAAGAACTCCAAAATTTTCTGCATGTTTTCCTCAACTTTGCAAAACACAAATTCACCCAGAAAAAGACGTGTTCCTATAGATTCCCCAAATTGATCCAAATTTGTAGATTTAATTGTGGGAAATAAACAACAAAACGCCAACTCAGCAAATCCAAGAATTTCATGTGGTCATCCGTCCATGCGGCGGCCAAACAGGAGGCGGGCGTGGCCCGAAGCAGTATCTCCTCTTGCCGATCCAAACTGAGACCCTGCACTTCTGCGAACTTTCGCTCAGCTTCACTTGGCGACGCTGAGATGCACTCTCTAAGCTGAAACTGTTGACGGCAGCATGAAAAGGGATCAAAGAAGCTGGAGTTCAAGAATTTTCCCAAATCCATCATGGCAAAATGCAGCTCTGGGAAGGACATCTTCGCCTGCCGGGAACTGGAGCTGGATGAGCTGGTAACGCCTTCAACGGGCTTCCAAGAGACGCACCACGAAGCAGCCCGGTGACCTGAGTTCACCATGTCCCTCTGAAAGTATCGTGGACTCTGTTGCTCCACCATGCTGACTTCCAGATCGAACATCTGACGGCCGAGCTCCTGTTGACGACTTTTTGGGCAGTAAAAAAACATGTAAAAACAACAAAAACAGGAAGACAAAAGGTGCCAATTCACCATAAATTCAGATCAAGGTTCGGTCAAAGTTCCCACAACGATCTTTTTCATCCCGGAGCGAGTGGATAAATAATGCAATTCCATGCTATTTTGGCCATCTTCGTGGACTACCTCGATGTAAGGAAACCTCAGCAAATGCTGGCCACAACTTTAGCAGATCCTGCCGCTGGAACATACCATGAGTTGTCCTCTCACTACACCATCGCGGGGATGGACTATATATATCGAAACAGAACCACAGGAATTGTGAGATCAACCAGCTGGCCAAGGGGCAGAGCATGCGGATGCTGGCGCTCTAAATGGTTGTGTAAATAATTCACATTCGCCACGAATGAAGGGAACGAATTTCCCAAGGCCTGCCGAGTTTCACAAAACAAAAAACAAATTGGACAGGAAAAAACACTGGACAAGGATTTTTTCTTTCCTTGCATTTTTTTCCTTAATTGTCCAGCATCTTTCAATCGCACTTGCCTAGGTTATTGAATACGATGCCTTGGCAATGTGCTTGTGTTCCGCAGCATTTACGGCTGCGAAGCCCTGATGAGTCCCTAGGGGCACGAAGAATAGGCAGTCGACTTGGCCTGCTTTTACCCCAAAAGGTGGTGATGTATTCCTACAACCAGTCGGCTGGAACCTCTCAGCGAGCTTGCCACGAACATTCTAAAAAGTAACCATGCTTCCACCCAAACTAGCAGCGCGAGACATCCCTGAACCCATGCCAATCTGCAGCATCACTTCTCCGGCATGTTGGAAATAAGTCCCTGACACCACTACTAGAGAAGGTTCAACCATTAAACAAAACACATAAAATAATATATAATATATTAAAATAGGTGTATCTGCCATGATCTGCCATGACAGCTACAAGTATAGCTGTTGTAAAGCTACTTAGCCATTGTTACCCAGCCCAAGTTGTAGTCAAACAGCATGGTCCCATTCGCGTCCTTGAACAGGCGCCCGTACCCAGATTGCAAGGTGAACCCAATAAAGTGTCGGCCAAACGCTTCGAGTACTTCCTTGGGAGTTTCTTACCAATGAACTTCAGAACGCCAAGCGTGATTTAAGGAGGAACTGTGCAGGCTGTGCAGGTGAAGTCCAAACAGTGTAGACCAAAGGTATACAGCACACTATGATAACATACGTATCAAGGGAATCATCAGGGTGATATCTGTTGTCGAACATTGAGTAACATCGAGTAACATCAACAATCAGTATTCCAAGAGCCACTTCATGTCTGTGAATTGCATTGTAAATGTCGTGACCCAACAGGATTCAAACGCGCAACAACCACTGGGTTTGTCTCAAAATGGGGTTTCTATGGCCACTTCAATATAGGGAAAAAAACAACAATCAACCAATGATATAAACTATTGATTCTTTTGGGGTCAAAATCATTTTGACATATTTTGACCCATACAAAGTGGGGCCCATCTATAAAAGCTTTTATAATTCTTTTATCACATGCTACCAGTTTGTTGACCGCCCCAACTGTAGATCCTTCAACCCCAGTCATTAACCAACTTACTTGGGGGTGCCACTCTGCCAGGAATCTTCCAGGTCGAGGCCTGTAACCTCGCATGTGGCACCCAGGAGCTGGAAACTGACCTCGTGTCGCAGCATGGAGTCCATTTTATATGATTTTATATGATTTTATAGTATATGATAATATATATGATTTTATATGATTTCATGGGATCTCAAAGACCTTCAAACACTTGAGAGCTCCAGTTGTGTCTAGGCGCTTCATCCGGATGCTGCACGGATTCCAGGATCTGCTCTTCTTCAAACCCAGAGCGCGCCAAAATCTCGGCCCATTTCTCCGCAGAAAAGGATACGTTAATCAGATCCTACGTGGACTGCCACAGGAAAAAGCGGCTGTTGGTCACTTTCAAAATGAATCGCCCAAGAAAAGGTTGACTCACATCCTAATTTTGTTTGGTTTTACATGCTATGTTTCATTCAGTTTTGGATGTTCACCAGGATACAATGGTTTCCAAAAGTCATGAACATTAAGGCAGATTTAGGCAGATTTCATGGAATAGCCTCCCAGGACCTCAAGTCAAGGGTCCAATCTGAAGACTAAACTTAAGACTCTCATTGTCCTGTCGCAAGGAATAGAATTAAATAGGCGACGCAGTGTCCTTGAGAATGATGTGTATATGACCATACATGCCTTAGTGATGCCAGAGAAATGGGCTGCAGGAGACCGATAGTCTGACAACAGTAGTAAGGCTGCCTGAAGTGATGGAAGCAGTTGATTCGCTTGCAATTTGGAACATTTTGGAACCATTCACATTTGCAATCCTTGCACTCTGCTTGCTATCTTGCAAAACGAAACTTTGAACCTTCCATGCTTGGAAGAGACACACTTCATTACACTCCTATATACAGCATTCGCAATCCTGGTGATCAATGGGTGCCAATGGTGGGACGATGTCTACCACGGTGCGAGAATGGGTTTCTAGAAGCTTAGGGCCCGACCAGGCAGGTGCAGCTTTGCTGCATTCCCGGAGCCAATAAAGTACTAATGAGCAATGCATTTGGACATGACGTATTGTGACGTAGACGAGTTGTGGAAAACCTGCCCATTTTCCAGAACATTGCAGAACCATCCTAAAATGAGATACAAGTAGCTTACCCTTTGGGATGGACCAAATGCAAATCCGCAGCGGATCTCACTTTGGCTGCATAGAAAAATGCTATTGTTGTGCGGATCATTTGTGCTGAGCTGACTACGGTCACACGCCAGCGTTAACATGCCGAATTCTGATCATAGCTTTTTGTGCGAGCTGCTGGAAAGCACCGTGGAAACAACTCCGGTGCTTGAGTGGATGCTTTTTGTGCTCCACTGTGCATCACAGGAGTCTCGGTTGGTCGACATTTGAATGGTATGGAAAAAAACTCCAGTGACTGGACTTTTCTCTCCTTCGCACATTTTTCTGACCAACGCAAAACACCCATTAAATAGGACACCTTTACGACTTGAGTGGCTAAGCAGTCACTCAATTCAAAGTCCTACTGAAACCTCCCGCACAGCTGGTGTCAAAGATTCAACAGCTGGGAGGTGCTTAGGTAACATATGGTAAAATTTAGCAGAGTACTGGCCATGGTCTGCTGTTTTGAATAAATTGTCGCACAGCTTGATGTCCTTGGATGGGGAAAATCCTTGACTATCTGCCAGGATCCAGCAAGTTCTTCTCGACACTGCTGTGGGTCCTACTGCACTGCGTTTGCCTTTGGCAAATACCATGCGGAGCATTAGAGGTGAAACCCATCGCTATAGATGTCTTGCAGGGGAGAGCTTCCAGCAAGGTGCAGTGGCATACAAATCCGCGATTTCCGCAATACTTAGTTTCATTGCTTTCAAATCTTTTGCCAGAAAGCTTGGGGCATGGATTCCTGTGCTGTATGGTACTGAAGTCCTGGCTTTGCCAGCAGTTCACGCTGCAGTGAGCTCTAGGTCACTGCTCATCATCCTCATCCTCGGCATCCTCATCCTCGGCCACACCTGCAGCTGCAACCTGGATAAGGTGAAAAATGATGTAAAATATGGATGGAAAAACGCTGTACACCTAGATGACGATGACGATGATAATGACCTTTCTGCTCGGAACATGCTGAAGAATTAATCAGCTGGTCTTCAAGGAGATCAAGGTAGGTCATGGTAGATCTGCAGTGGCTCGGTTTGGTATACCCAATGAAACCAACCAGTGGCTTCCCAAGGACATCCATGATCAAAATTCGGGGCATGAATGGGGACCCTGGTCATTCCACCATCATAAGATTCCTTACAATTCGTAGATTACCACCGGTTCATGGATTGATTAATATTGATTGAATATTGATAACCATCCCCTTATATGGAGGAAAATACAATAAAATACACATCTTTTGTCCATGGCACATGTTAGGATTCTGAAAGATCTGAGCTTTCCCGCATTCATCATTCTCCTTTGGCGCCCTGTGAGCGGCCCAAGGCACCCACGGATCATCAGGACAATTCTCCCATAAAATGGCTATTTGGGTGGTATACCCCAATTTCAGACACCTCAACTAGTCATTTGTTCAGAATTTTTACATGTCATGCCCTGAACAGCTCCCTGAACAGCTAACCTACAGCTTGGACCCGACACATTTCGAGGACGGGACTCGGTCGATTTCTTCGAGGATTTCCGTTTCTTCTTTTTCACCGCCTGGCCATGGCTGACAAGCAAAGCAGTTCCCAGGCAGAAGTGCTGGTTTGTGTGAAACTGGGGATACCCCCAAAATAGCCATTCTAATGATTCTAATGGGGAAAATGATCATGGGATGTTGGGGTACCCTTTTTCAGACAAAGCCATTTGCACCATGTTGACTGTTGTTAATATTCCATCAGAAACACAAAATCCTGTACGATATTGGCTTGGCATCCACTCAGGATCCAGGGTTTGTGGTCAAAACTTGCTCCTTGTTGATCCAACACAGCACCGAACCGAAGGCTCAATTGGAGCCTTGCCTTTGGAACCTTCATCTTTTTTCCAAGAACTTCTAGCTGCGAGTTCGAAGCGAAACCCATTCTCCCTGGAACCTGGTGTAAGTTGGGTTGCAAGAAACGAGGGCTACCCTTCACCCCATTTTTCCCGCACAAATCAACCGGCTCATGATATGTAAAGCTTCAAAGGCCAAGCTGAGCTGGCAACTGGCTTGCTGTAGCTGTGCTGAAGCAGCTGCCACCTAATCCCCGCTACATCAGCCACAGGAGAACGACTGTACTGTACCCTCTGGTAATTTAGCATAGCTATGGAAAATCACCACTCTTACTGGGCAAATAATCTGTAAACGGGACATTTTCCATAGCTATTATGTTAAATTACCGGACGGGAATTTTCTATTTGCTTGGGGGGTTCTGCACCATCGGTGACACTACCATTAGTTATAGATATCATGCAATTTACCATTTGAAGGGAACTACGCTGGGTCCTCCTACAATTAATTAAAACAACGGTGATGTGATCATCCATCCTGAAATCATCATGAAATTCCAGTTCAATAATTCCACCAGGGAAAAAAAAAACAAATCATGGTGAAATCCCCACTTCCACTAGAGAACTCCTGGTTTTGTCTTGTTTTACACCCAAAATCCGGCAAACTCCACTGCTTTCCCGGCTTCCCCCCCAACAAAAAAATAGTCATGTCGGGAATCCCAACTCTCCCGTGGGGGCGGAGGCATCCTCCTTAGAGTCCACGACCACCTTGGCCAGGTCTTCCATCATCTGCTTCACCTGGAGCGATCTCATCCACCGAAGGTGCCGAGGTTTTTTCGTGTGCCGATTGTATTATTCACCGGAAGCAATTACAATCACAATAGCTATTAAGCTGTAGCTTTGGGGTCTATTTTTGCTCTAGAATCCTGTGATTTTAAATCGGCTAAGTTGCCAAACTTCGCCTCAACATTGCCCAACATGGGCCCAACATGGGCCCAACATAGGCCCAACATAGGCGCAAGATGATCCAACATGCCTCAACATAGGCCCAACATAGGCCCACACAAAGGCACAAAATGGCTCAACATGAGCCCATCAATATGACCCAACACGGCCCAACATAGAGCCAACATTAGCCAACATTGGCCCAACATAGAGCTAACATGGGCCCAACATACTCCCAACATGCGCCCTACATAGAACATATGGTTTTATTTATGGGAACTCCGGAGCTAACACTCCGGTGCGGGCGGTTGTCGTCGCGAAGCGACCAGAATACAAGCTTGGGGTTAGGTATAGTCGAATTTCTACTAAAAACATCCGGTTGCGTTCCTTTTGAGGACTGATTTCTTGAGTCATGCTTCATCCCTGACATTGGCAGAAGAACTGAGGGCTGTGCCAATGGGCAAGTCACTGGGGTAGAATAGTCACAGGCGGGTGAAGAGTTCACCTTCCGGCATGGCCAGCATGGCTGTTGCTGCTGGAGGGGATGGATTGTTCAACAAATGATACTCTGAGACTATAGTGTTTTATAGGGCAGGGATGAATTGCCAAATATGGGTCTTTCAGTCTTTCAGAAAATTCCTTACGAAATACGAGCATATTCATTAAACATGAAGCAAAGCCCTATGAATTTTATGGATGACCTTCCCCTTTTACGGGAGAAGAATCTATGCTTTGACCATTTTGGCCATAGGATATCATCGGATGCCATAGGTTTTCCATGGTTTTCATCCTCTCCATCTGATTCCAGCCTCGATCAACCACACTTCAGGTCGGTCATTCACTCCGTCGCCAATCTGATCAGAGATGGGAGATCATTCCATAGGGCCGATCGGCTTCATCTACTTCCAGGACTTGGCAGGGGGCCAGAACAAATAAGCAAAACCAGTGGGAATGTTGGCAGTTTTCTGGTGGATTGACCAATGGGAAAAATATGAGAACGATATGAAACAATAACACCTTCAACCTTCAGCAAATCTAAGACAAAGCAATGATCAAGCTGAGTTGGATTGCTGTCATTCCACTGGAAGTCAGCAGCTCTGACGCACTAAACTGTTGTACACGTGACTGACCATCAGCTGCTGGATTTGAGACCATACTAACACGTACACGCACACAAACACATGCTACCTGCTTGAAGAACCTGGTCTTCCCAAGATAGATAGAATATTTTGGAGTGCCAGAAATCGAACAATATGGTATGATCCTCTGCATTGGTCCCTGCCAACTCTTATCTCTTACAGGGGTTCTGTAGCTGGTGGTTAACATTTGACACGACAGCAGCTCTCTCTTCGCGCCATGAAGTCGTAGCCAAAGAGCTCGAACTTGGAAGGCGAACATGAACAAAGAAACTGGCTGAAACAGGAAGGACAGCTATCTGCAGAAAGATCATGAAGGTTGGGCAGGTGGCCTCAGCATCTAAGCAGCTGGGAGCCGTCTTAGGTCATGGCTGATCTTTTCCTGTGCTGAATCCCATCCACAACGCACATCAATGACCTTGGCGAAAAACACGAAACACGGGACTCACATCATGCTGAGGAAACCAATGATTGACATCATTTAAGCTCCTTAGGTAAAGCTTGTCTCACCATTTGGGTCTTGTGCTCTCATCGAAAATGTCAAGGCTCCGGGCCAACTGATAATGTTCTCCATCTGCTGCCGGATGTTGTCCCAAAGGTTCTCGCAGACAGTCTTGGTAATGCAAACGCAGTGATTGCAGGTGTCAGTGTGGAAAAGCCTGCTGTCAGTACCGCAATCATCTACACCATATTCCTGTTTATTTCAAACCAAGCTGGCACAAGATCGGTGCAACAGACGAAAACACGTTTACGCAACAAGCTTTGCTGAGAGATCCACCACAGACTCATCATCATCACTCACCTTCTGTCCATTTCGCCCTGTCATGATGAAGAATTGAACATCTCCAATTCATCAAGAAAATCTTTCCACTTGAGCCATGAAAAATATTGAAAAATATCCCTATCCCATCTCATTATGCTGGTTGGTTGATGTTGGTTGATAGGTTTTCCTACTATGGGCCGTCACAATCCCCAATATTTCAGGTACCAGTAGTATAAGTCCTATATCAACCAATCATAACCAATCCTAAAAGGTATTTTGAATGGCCACTTGCTCCACATTCCGACACCATGACCTAAGGCTTAGCGCTTCATAACCCGGTCATGGCTTGTGGGCCTGGAAGATCATCAGCAAAGTCCTCAGTGGGTACAAACTAATGAGGGTAAAACGACAATATAACAATAATAAACCACCCATTTGAGAAGGGTTTATACTATTCATGGTGAAATTGGGAATGGTCTATTATTGTTTTACCCACATTAATCTCTTCAGAAGTGATGTATCTCAGCTCATAGCTGGCATCGCTGCAGTCTCTGCCTTACACCAGGATGGGCTAGGATGGGCCAGGGAGTCAGCAAGCGATGCCACAGGTAAACGAGTTGTTGACATGTTGATTCCCAAACTCCATTGTGCCTTCCTAACTCCATTGCAGCAACGACCATCCTTTCATTTTCCAGAATTGCTTGAAGGGCCGAAGGGAAAGTTTACAGCAATATTTTTTCAGATTTTAGGTGTCGAAACCATGGTTTCCCTTTATACAAAACCTCTCTCTCAATCATAGCACCGCTGTGCTGGTTGCAACTTGGCCACCTTCGCTGGCCCATGCTGTTCCTCCTCGGACGAGGATGGCGACTGCGATCCTGCGATGGAAAAGTGGCACTTTGGACCATCCAACACGCAGCAGGAGCTGCACCATCTCAGACCATGGAGACTTCATTCTTTGGAACCATCTGAACATCTGAAGTGCCAATCTTGCTATGCCTGTTTGATGCGGTACGATATGACAGAAACTGAATTATCGTGCATGATTGGGAACAGAGGAACAATTTCCAGACTCTAGTGCAGACTGGTTCCTAGGGGCTCACCATCATGAGTATTAAACATCAACAAAATAATACAAAGTCCCATCAAACAACCGGGGCCAGTCCGCGGCCTGCTTCTGTGGATGCTTCCTCTCTGCTTTGCCTCACGCTGATCAGCCCTCCAAAGCGAATCTAAGTGATGCCTCAAACATATTTCACCTGTACAGTGGATACATACAGACAGTCACACAATTCGTCTGCAGGGAGGTTCACCATCATGTTTAGTATATGCGATTTGTGCATTTCATAGGTTCCAGAATCAGAATCCTGAATAGCTGAAAAGCTGACAATTCCATCGTAATACCATGTCATATCGCAGTGACGTCTGAATGGTTGGGTAACTGCTGTTTTAGGCCTCATCTGTACACAAATATGCCCTGGTTTTGACTGCAGGGATGTAAGAACAAATCCTGCTGTTGCGCATGTGACATATCTAGAGACAAACACAGCAATTGAAGCAATGAATGGTGTGGGCTGCCTCTCAGGTGGATTGCTGCTCTCTTGAACCTCTTCAGATGGGTCGCACACCTGAGGGATGACAAACTACCTTCTTTGACCAACATGGACTAGATTGGACAAGCATGATCCTGGAATTATCCTGGATCCACTTTCGCAATCCGCAAAGCATCGGAAACAAAAGGTGGGTTGATGCAGCAACTGTCCAACATCGAACCAAATCCAAACAGGCAAAATGACACCTTTTAGACCTTGATGTATGAGATCTATCACCATTTCAAACAATGCTACCTTTGATTTTTCAGAGAATCATTGATTCCAACATATTCCAACCTTTCAAAGTGCAGCTGCTACAGCTGGACCCACACCACAAGGATCACCGCGACATCAGGCCATCTCAGGTCTCAGGGCCTCATCATCAGAGTCTTCCTCTTTCGCTGTAAATTTCACATCCTCCCAGCGCACACCAAAGGTTTCGCAGGTGTAGGGCGGCGACCTTAAGGCAAAGTTCTGATGGAGCTGTTGCTGTATATGATTATATTATATATATATATATATTTTGACATACTATTGTGTTAACCAGTATTAGATAGTATTTTATACGTAATTATTGTAATTGTATTATATATATATATATATATATTTATAGTGTATTTATACTTATATTAATATTAAATATAAATTATATATATATATAATTTTCCATCTGAATTGGGGGTTGAACATCCATGGAAAACAGGAAATTGCCAAGGTTTTGAAGTGGTGTTGACGCACCGATAGCCTCATGGTGCTACGCACTGAGAACAGATCTTCAGAAATGGCGTCCGATGCTGCGAGCACTTGCAGAAGCGTGCATGCAGCCAATCCTGTCAATGTGCCACAGGGAAACCACGCGGCAGGAAGTTGAAACCACATCATCCACATCAAAATAGACCGGATGATGGAGATTGATTAATCCACAATCTTACAGTATCCTACAGTCATCATTATGGTTTCGTCCAAGAATGAAGTACCCCATTTTTGTCCACTGGCGAATCACCTCCCACTCTTAAATGGCCATTCCCTCATGTTCCACCGCCTCATACTGCTGTCGAAACCACATGTAGCCTTGTGCATTGAGGTCCTTTGTTGCTCGGCGACAGTATCACAGGAGCCCCGGGGGTTCGATGGGTTGATTCATAGGGTATACCATGGCATGGCTTGGCCCCAAAATAGTGCCAATGTAGATGAAGTGATTGGGAAGAATGATGATATTCGATGATTCGATGATTCGATGATTAGATGATTAGATGATGACGACGACGACGATGATGATGATGATGACGATGATTATGATCATGATCATGATCATGATGATGATGATGATCATGATGATGACGATGATGACGATGATGACGACGACGACCTCTTTGGGGCCAGCTCATGTTTAGACAGAGCCAGTTGCATTTGCATTTACACAGCGTGGCAAGTAGGCGCGGAGACTCACCTCATTCTTCATCTTGAAGCCCTCCATGTGTTTGATGATGGAATTGTTAACCAGGTGAACATACCTGTCCACGTGTACAAACTGCCAAGCATGGAAGGGGTTCAGCAAACGTAATCCACTGGTTAAACTCAAGGAAAAGGAGAAGGAAACAAGTGCTCGTGGTTCCAGCAGCACAAATGCGGGCGCACTCACTGCGGTCAGACAACGTCTCATCATACTTTTGACCGGCAAATCTGAGGTATGGCTGGTTCCTGGGGGTGCCAGCTGTTGAGATAGCAACACTTCATTACGCACAATGCACCGATTGTATAGTTGTGGAATATGATTGACACCTTAGCCTTAGACATAGGCACAAAATGGCACAAAGGCAATCAACTTAGATATCAGCCAACCAGCTGATGGACACCAAAGCGTTACCAAGCTAAGGCAGCTAAGGTCAGGCACCAAACATAGACTGTCAATGGGTTCCAATCCGTCACCAGCACCTGGGCGAAGCAGACCAACAAATGCATGGGTAGATCATCCCTTAAAATGAATGGTTCTGAATCTGAATGGTTAAATATCAACAATATCAACAATACCAACACTATTACATAAAACACCAACCAACCAACCAACCAACCAACCACCCAACCCAACCCAACCCAACCAAATGCCTAGTCCTCCCAAACTCAGCCCAGCTCCACCCATCTCTAGGCATCCAACCCACTGCCGAATATCGAACTTATAGCCATGGATCAGCTGTGGCCTGAGGATAACATGTCAACCTGATAGAAGCTTCAGCGAAAGCTAGCGAAAGTAGACTCAGGATATGCTATCTTAGTTTTCTTGGTCATTCTCCTAAGAATTTAGTGTGCTTAAAAGGGAGTGTTGCGTGGCGCTGGATTCTAAACCCCTCGAATCTAGTGCTACGAGTACACTTGCCTACCAGGACCTGGAGTAACCATGCGCCAGAATGGAATCCATAAAATCGGCTCACTGTAAAATTACTTGAAGAACGCACTGAGTATCAAAAATTTACTGTAATTCTCGACACATTCAAATCTTCCGTGCTCGACAAGGATGCCAAGACAAAATAATCTTTGTCAAAATTCTGTCTGTTATGAACTCTGTCTGTATTTAATATCTGTTGATGTCTGTTCAGTCTTGGCAATCAATCCCGCCTTTCAATGTACTTTTGGCAAATCCATTGGAAGCCATCGGTTTCGCAGTGCCGAAAGATTTCGTCTAGCTCTCTCATCACCTTGCGGGCCAGCAATCTCTTGAATCTGAAGGACACATATAGCGCCTTCCCCTTCTGAAACTTTCAAAACAATGGACTTTTTAGATCTTTTTAGGTGACCACATCCGTTTCATTAAGTTTCATTGTATTTCTGTTCCTTCAGCCGCTTCGGCGACATATTGTTGCTGTTTACATGATTCTATATGTATCCCGTTTATCGCCAGTGATTGTCTTAAGATGCCAATATTCCCAATGCTTGGAAACACCGGTGTTTGTTTGGTATACCCCTTCACAGTTTTGCATTCCTCTTTGCGGGATAAACCTCCATGCTGGTCATCCACTGGTCTCACCATGCCTTGATCCCTCTTCCGCGCGACTTGCCGGAAGGTTTGACGATCCAAGCATTGCGACATCCGTTGATGCCAAATTGCCTGGAGAATTTTCAGGTATCTTTTCAAGATCAAAAGATCTATCAAAAGTGAAGATGAAGAACATACATCAAAATACCAACTCTTCATCACTTTTCACAACCACACTCAAGGAATTTTCTGTTGGACACTCAGCTGCAAAGAGAAACCAACGACGACTTAATGATTTGAACTGCACCTGTTGGTGGTGTCCATCTCTTCAAGTACTTCTCGCACTTGTGCAATGAGGTGCTCTGCCCTCAAGCCTGGCTATGAGCCAAGGCTGATTTTGCGATGGAAGAGGCGGCCTTACAGTTCAAGACATCTGACTATTAAATCTATACTGGATATTGTATCAACATCAAGTACAGTAGTCTCAATATGCCTCAAGTGGCACTATTCTGTATGACATCAGCACCAGCAAATCGTTTGCCCTATTAAAACCCTATTAGCAGGTATGTTCAAAACATCGCACCTAACAAAACAAGAATATTTTATGACCGGTCGCCCGTCGCCTTTGAAAGTGGATACAGGAGCTGCTAGCGAAACGGCGCTGCACGACTTCTTGACCTCAGCAGAAGAGGCCCGGAGGTCTCTCGATGGGTGTGTCTGCAAATGGGGACTCTCATTTATGATCATGTTCTGATTTATCACTGGTTTTGGGGGGGGCAAACCCGATTCTTGCTGGTCATCTGAGGCAAAGCCTTGGATTTCTTCCTCTTCTTCTCCTCAATGGCACTGAGGATCTTGTCCTTCTCCTTCTCTTTCTGTCGCTTTTCCTGCTGAGCTGAAGGAAGACAAAGTGGATGACTTCTATGCAAATCTCTCAGGAAGGCACAAAAGTGTAGGACATTGCAGGACTTCTGATTCAGACTAATGATTACTTTTTAAAGAGTGCCAGGTAGGGAGGTGCATCTGTGCAGCCATCCAACATGGCAGTACCACTGAAAGGTCCATCCGTCCATCTGTCCAGCCGTGTGCTCGTGGCGCCTCCAAAATATGCACAAAATGAACAGGAGAACGGGAGAATGGATTGCTGAAGTTTAAAATGTTCTTCAAGATGTAGAAACTGACCCTGGAAATGCAGAGAGGGTGGCTTCACTAAAGATGTCAAGCTGCGCCCATCCTTAGATGCTAGCTAGATGCTTGCAGAACGTTGTTATGTTGTTTTGTGAGTTGTGTGACCGATGGAACTGTTGCCTTGGCAAATGGTGGCATTGAAAAGCTGAGCCCAACTCCCTCAAGATTCGCCCGTTGCATCCTTTCTTCTTTTCCTGTTTTCATTTATTTCTCCTCTCCTCCTCCCCTCTTTCCTTCTCTGTTCTTTTTTCACATTTTAGTCCGCTTCCCTTTTGTTTGTTCGCTTGCACCACAACAACAACACCACCACCACCGCCGCCACCACCACCACCACCAACAACAACAACACCACCGCCAACAACAACAACAACAACAACAACAACAACAACAACAACAACACCGCCACCACCACCACCACCACCAGCAACAACAACAACAACAACAACAACAATTACGACGACAACAACAACAACAACAACATCATCTGAATGTGGCTTGTTGCTCCCAGAAAAAGAGCAATTGAAGGACTGGAACTGACGAACTGCATGGTTCCTGAGCTGGAGTGTCACCTGTCTTGCCCTGATATGGTGTTTCCGCGTTTCATATCTTTCTGCCCGTCCTTGTTCCTCTCTCTTTCTCGCATGGCTTCAGTTGGCACATTCCTGGACGGCAACATCCAAGACATTGAGAATTCCGATTCCAGTGCTGAAAATGCGATGCCAAGACCCTTTGCCTGACAGTCCTCCAATCAAAAAGTAGACTCTTGAACCACATCATGATTCACAATGTCACCAAATTGACAAAGTATCGAATGGCTTGCAAAGTACTTGCCATAGTCCCTTGGGATCCCTGCCTTTTGTGAATGAAGTCATGTAAATCTTCTGCATTCAAAGCACCTCAACACTCAAGAGTTGTTCAGTTGCACTGTCACTAATCCAAACTGCCGGGTTGACTCACTGAATGTTCCCTCGCGTCAAAAAGCTTGCAAACACAAAGTGCAACTTTTGGGTCAGTCAAACATCACTTGGTTTTGCCTGAAAATAGGGTGCCCCCATTTTCAGACAAACAGAACTTCATAATGTTAAGTGTATATCATACAGTATATCATCATAATTAGATAATATACAGTAACAGTATTGTAATCGATATCTAATCTATCCACATGTTGGATGGTTAAATCCCATTCAATCTCTGTATTTGATGGTAAAAAATCTCAATTTCTATGCTGTGCCGACACACAGAAGCACCCAGGACTAGCTGCGAACCTTCCAAACGTTGAGTACAGTCATCTAAACACACCTGCCGGGCTTGCCATGTCCCGAGGTCTGCCCCCAAAATGGCTATCTTATGCTATCTTCAAAGGGAAAGTGATGATTCACCAGTGGATGGAATAAATGAAATGAAGTACGGGTATCCTATTTTCAGATATAAAAACATCTGCAACAGTGCCTGCAGTATCACTGCCCCATGGATAGAGTCCCCACAGCATAAGGCTCGTGCCTGCTCCAGCAATGACCACTCCTCACAAGATCACCCAGTGGAGATGGCGAGTCAAAACCCTTGCAATCTGGTTAACTCCAAAATAGCTGGTAGATGTAGATGGATGTTCATTCCCCCAAAATGAAAGAATAATTAGGTTTTAAAGAATCTATATATCAATCTATTCCCAGATTTCATGAGATTTCTCTCTGCTTCTATCTTAAGCCAACATGTAGTGCTAATCTTCAATGATGCAGGAGATGATTCAAAGATATTCAAAGGCTTTTTGGCTCCTCAGTTGAGACATGCGCCAGGGCTTCTGCCATTTCTGGGCAGTCCATGATCTCTGCTGGATCCGTCACAAGCCGCAAACAAATCTGCCGGGCCAGTGGAGAGATGGGACAGTGATGGTAAGATCATCAGATGGTGGAATCTATCAGCAGAAACCTGCAATGAAACAAAACTATATATTTTTTGTATCGATGTCTGTGCAGACTGAGCTTGAACTTTAGGGTTTACATGTCTCACTGACTCACTCCAAGCAACAGGATATGAAACATCTTTCATTTGAGTAGTGGAGATGTTTTTAAATGAAAATAGAGTACCCCAAAAATTCTATGGCGTGTCCTCACTTTCCAATGGGGGGTCATCCCACATTTTCAGCTGCCATGAGGACGTCGCCTTGAAGGATGTGCTCACCACATCATAGCCAAAGGTCATGCCCTCGGTAGCTCTGCCGTTTTTATTGGCATGTCAAGTGTATAATACCAATATGGGCTCAAATGAAAATGGGTACACCCAAAAAAATATATCGCGGTTTAGCTATCATAGTCCAATCAAAATTGCCATTTGATAGGTGCATACCATTTTCGGCCAAACCCATATAGGAAATATATGGTGTCGTTTCAAGTTATTTCATGTTATTTCCCAAGGGGGGACTTTAAAAAAAAAATCGTTTCAACACTAAGATCGGCGAATCTTGGATGGGCAGCATGGTCCGAGGGACTGAGGAGACCGCAGATTGGGAGTCAATGTTCCTTAAGAACTCTCGCAGAATGGCTTGAGCCTAGAGCAGTGTGTGTTCTGAAACTTCGTGGAGCCAGTGGAGCCAGTGGAGCCAGTGAAAAATCACGAAAACCCGCCTTGGTGAATTTGAAATTCAATGCAAAGTCAGCTCTCCTCGGTGCGTTGTGTCTCTGAGTTGCTGAAAAAATCCAGGCATTCTGAAGCTGGTCAGCGTCCCAATGGAATATGAGAGAAACCGACCGCACATCTCCAACACTGTCTGCAACACTGGGCTGTCACACTCCAAAGGGTCATACAAATCGTAGGCCCGTGGATAGAAAGATTCAGGATCGGCACCGCACATTGGCAAGCAATTCCGAAGGTTCAGGGTCAACCCAACCTCCGCAATGAAACTCAAAGGATCAAAATAGAGAAATGATGTGCCTGAAGGGTCCGCCTATTGGCCTATTGTTCCACATGGTGGCAGAAATCGAACTGAAGAAAACTGGGATCCACCATGACCCCATAGGCCCCATGACGGCTCCTTCGTCGTGATTTCGCGACTGCCATGGAAGTGATTCACCACCTGCGTTCGTGTTGTACCCATTGCTTTCAAAACGGCCCAACACGCTGAAAATCATTGATTGAAATATATTGAAATATTCCTAAGTCAATGACATGATGCAAGGGTCGTTCGAGTCAATTCTACTCCCAGAGACCTGCAATTTCCAACTCTTGGGGATTCGGCTGCGCTATCGCCTGTCCAGGTAGGAGGTTGTCATGATCCATGGCGGCTGCCGGAGCCCATTTCATATCGAAGAAGCGCGAATCCTTCACTCACCATGCTGGCTCAACTCTTGCTGGCCTCCATGATGATTTCAATATATGATATATGATATATATATCATGTATATACACATAATATATATATATACCAATGATGTGTATATATAATATACAATATTATATATATATATATGTATATTATAATCAAATATCCTACTTCACGAAGCCTAGTTCTGGGTACTAGAATGGACAATAACAAATGAAACGGTCAAAGTTTTGCTGTCACTGATTCTGTCTGTTGTGAGCTGGCCAATCTGTCCTTGTCTTCGTTCTGGAACCAGCCTCTGGCCAACATCGCTTTGGTGAAGTCAGGATATCCTGCGAAAGTGACAGCTACAATATCAGGAAATGTATTGTCACCGAAGTAAATAATCATAAAATCTGTGAACACATTAGTTATATTAGGTAGCATCCCAGTGTCCTAATAAAATCTAACTATTTTGCCAACTTTACTCCCCTAGTGAAGGCGAGACTTGTTTCAATGGCATCCAAGCACCGGCCTCCAGCACAAATAAAGACAGAAGTGGACTGTGGGCAGCAGTTCAAGCGCTTCCAATCAGAAAGATGCCGCGCTGTTTTCCTCGTGGATTTTCACAAGCAGCGCACACAGAGTCAAAGTTTGCGATGTTTTACCCAGCACCATGGGGTTTGTCTGAAAACAGGGTACTCTCAAATTTGATGTTTGACCGTTTGACCAATGTTGACCAATGTTGACCAGCATTTTCCCATATTTTCTACCCTCTGGTAAACTAACATAGCTATTGAAAATGGTCATTTATAGTGGATTTTCCCATTAAAAAATGGTGATTTTCCATAGCTATGTTAAATTACCAGAGGGTATATCAGTATATCAAAATAGCTGCTATTATAGCAATTGGAGTGCTGCAGCGACAAGACGAATCTGTGGACTCCGGCATGGCAATTTGAGCGCTTCGCATACGTCCTGACGCACAATTTACGCCATGGCATGGATCTCTACAGCAACAACGACCACTTCCAAAGTCACGGGGGGTGCCCTCCAAATCATCCAGTCGCCATGGATGACCATGACTTGGAAATTGAAACATATGGCAGTGTGTCAAAACCAATAGTACCCCTGTAGTTCACATCAAAATAGCTGGGATTTATGGATGTGAATAACCCCCTAAAAATGGTATTAATAGGTCATCCCACTATAGTAATGTATCTATAGGTATTGACCCATACCCATATTGAAACAACCATGGTGACTTAAAAATCCCGCATGACTTAAGAAACCCCATGAAACCCCACATTTTGGCTGAGGACGCGGCTTACAAATCGCGTAATGACATCTGCCCTGACAGGCGTTCACACGCTATGGACCCCTGATTTGACCAACAAGACTTGGGATTGAACCATATTGAACCAGCAAAACATGACTGTATTCAACACATGAGTTTTTAGTTCATCAACAATGTAGAATACTATATGCAAATGTATACAATGATGATATATAATATAGATATATTATATATATTACATTATATATTATATATATATATTATGTATATATTAATATTAAGATATATTAAGCACACACCTGGTTTGGCGGTTTCAAGCCTCCTGAGACATATGCTCGTCAGTCGGGATCGTCATCCCAAATGGAACAAGCTTTCTAAGCACCAATCTCTTGGATTCGCTTAAGACAACCCGCAAAAAAATAAACAAACATATCCCCTATTGATCCCCTATAGATCCCCTATAGATCCCCTATCGATCCCCTATCGATCCCCTATCGATTCCCAATGAATTGCTGGGAATTGCCTTCTGGAGCTGGACGCCGATGGGCTTTCTTTGCAGCTCATGGAAGGACTCGCCTGCACCGCAAGATGATCACCAACTCAATGCACTCATTCCCTGCTGTACATCCACGGGATATCATAGATATGTCGATATATATATATATAATTATATATATATAATATAATTAGAATTATAGAATGGTATATTCATACAATCTATATCATTATGCTATAATATGCTGTAATATATTATGCTATATAAATTTAGGCTGATTTTGAAGGTACCAACATATAACAACCATGGCTTTATCCAAGTGTTTTTCATTCCCCAAATCATAGCCATTAAAACAGGTGGAAGAACTCACCAAAATCCATGGCCATCCATGGCCTCACAGATGACCTGTTCATCCTCCTGGGGCTCAGTCTCCTTGGTCCATGGCTTTTCAGCAATGATGATCCGAGGACCAGGAAATGGCATGAAACATGATGAAAGCATCAAACTGTAAAGATATCAAAGCAACAAGCTCAATATTTATGGCAGCTTGACACACAAACTTTTGGAAGTGCACCTGCCAAATATGGAACAAGTCCAATCAATTCTTGTTCATTTAGGGTCCCCGTTTGGATTTGAACTTTGATCCATACCCGTACCTATAAAATTTGAAGATTTCAACTTGGAACAGCAGATCTAGGAGCTGTAGAACCGCAGACTAAGCTCCAGGCGTCTCTTGCGAGCCGGACCCTTGGACTACTTGGCTCTGAGGGAGGAGGGCCTTGATTCCGTCCAGTTGACTTGTTCTGTGCTGCGAAAAATTACACAAAGCTGGAGTTTCAGCCTATTGTTGATCCAAAATGTGTCTTGAAATTATGTTGAGCTGGTCGACTTTGAAGGTCCAGTGTCAAACTTCAAGACTTCGAAATAGTGTGCGCAACGGGTATCCGCTGCAATGATCTGCAATGCACACTTTACATCTTGGCGCTTCTGGATCTTGTCTTTTTTTTGAAAAATGGAGGTTGCTGCTCAGCCTCAGCTGTTTGATCTGTCACTCAGCTTTAGACTCGGTTCCCTGTCGACCTGTGCTTGGTCAGCGGGTCAGCAGCTGCACTCCGACCAAAAGGAATCAACATCCCGTGTAGGAAGCCAACAAAACCATCATTATTCTTGAAACGGTTCAGTTGACAAAAAAAAACATCCACCGGGCCTCGGATTCTGATTCCGGGCGTCTGGACAACACCCGCGAGGCACAACAAGAAGCCTCGCGAAGTCCCCAAAGTTTCCCATCAAATCTAGGCAAGACAATCACAAAGAATGCTAAACATGGGAACCAGGTTCAACAAAAGTGATTGTAGACATGATGTCTCATTGCCAACAATACCATGGGGGCATTTAGCATCTTTGATTAACAATATAACAAGAATGGAGTAGAGTTACAACCTAAGATGGATTGGAATTCCTGTTGAAGCCCAATTCCCAAGTCATCAATGAGAAGGGCTGTCAAGGATGAATGTCATGAAGACTTCCTAGATTTCCCATGAACTCAAGCTGACAATCGTTCATGAGCCCCGTCCCAACTCACCTCCTTGCGCGGAAGTCTTGGAAGAGCTCGCGGCTTCTCCTTTCAGGTAGGATGATGCCTTCATATAATCTTGGAGTAGGTCGAGAAATGATAACAAAAGATTGTAATATATTGGATAATAATATCAAATAAGAAGTTTTATTATATAGATCATATTAGATCGTATTATTAGATCAAACTAGATAGATCATATATACTGATAGTCTGCCCAGAGCCAAAATCTGTGGACAGCGCACCGGAAGAAACTCACTTTGAAGCCATACTACCGTACTACCAGAACCGTATTAGATTCATGCCTTGGAATGTCAAGGGAATGGCATCCGCAAATGCACCTTCGACTCCAAGTACTCTCTCAGGTCTGAATTTTGGCACTGCTCCAGCAAGTAGCTCTTTGCGCGATGAGCACGCCACTCTCCTGAAGCGAAGAAGGAGAAGCTTCGCTGGTTCAAGATTGTTGAAACATAAACTCAGCAAAGAGACTAAAGATGCTTAACGCAAATAAATGCAAATAAGTTGATCATCCAGCTAATTACCACAAGGAAGCCAAACACCCACCTGGAAGTATCAGTTCTTACCATTTCTATCCATTTCTTACCTCTCGTCCATCAAAGGCACTGAGTTCCCAGCGCTTCAATTGCTCACGCTCAGTCTTCAGCGTCTTTGCTCGCTTGAATTCCTGGAACTTCAACCAAGTCATGGCACGTGGCAAGCGTCACACGTGCATCTAAGATCATCTAAGTATCCAATGATATCCAATGATATCCAATGAAGCTATGCTGATTGGTCAAAATCTAGGATCAATGATAATCAAGATAAGCACAGCACCAGATCAAACCTTCGCTCTCCTGCAGCCGTTGAATGGCCTCTTGCTGTCTGCGCTCGATGTCCATGTTGCACTTCAACTGGCGACAGGGGGAACGGATGTATCTGGATCACTGGGGGAAACCGGCCATGATCTAATCCGCAGGGGTTCAGTGGATATCAGAAGTTTCTTGTACCCTTGTCTTCAAATCACCAGCATTTTGATAAGTTTGTGGAGATCAAAGCTACATTTCAAAAAATACGCTGCACGGTGTCAACGGACACTAGGCCATCTGAGATGCGCGGCCATTTTTCGGCTGGTATACTGTGAGTTGCAGGCTCCAACAGACTCACAAACATGTGAAGCAAATCATGACTGATCTATATTGATCATATAGATGATCTATATAAACTATTCAATTCCAAACTTCCGAAGTCTTTCTTTGCCTGCTCGCAAGAGCTTCTCCAAAGATTCTTGACAGGGCACTTTGCCTCGACAATCTCGACACGCAGCTCTGGGACCGCAGCTTCTCGTACAGTATCTTCTGGATCGTGGCATAGCCCTGAGATCCGTGGCCTCTGCTTATATCACATGGCCACATGGCAGGCTTGTGACACATTGCGGACCACGGTGAAGGAGATCATAAGGAGATCATCTCGGCAACTTTTGCATCACTTCTGTCACTTCTTGGCCACACATCCCATATCGATCCATATCGGAGGTCCTGAATGGTCCTGAGATGTCCTGAGGTACCGACTACCAATCCTACCAGCGAGACAGCTCGATACAGTGCCACCTCTGCAGACCTTTGCTATGCAGATGCAGCAAGAGCTGGAGATGAAGCCGAGCCGTCAATGGGTCTCTTGGACCCGTCCATCTATGGTGACTTGACCATCTTTTGTGTCGGATGAATCCTGAGGCTAAGAAGGTTTCTGAGAGCATGCAGCAAATTCAGTAGGGTCGGTGGAAACTGGAAACATAAATGTCCTCATACACAGGTGTGTCACTGATCGCATACATACATATTGAAGCAGATGCTTTAGAGCTGTACGAGCAGCAGGTAGAAACGGATTACATTCATCAAGGACCAAAAGATGTCCCTTCGGCTTAATATTAGGAAACTGATCAAGACAAGGCTTTATCATTCCCTTCTCAACCGAAAGAAACCGTGACCATCTACTGCATATTAATCGGACCCAGCCACCCATACAGGGCCTACTTGGGTAATAGAGTAATCGATCCTGCATATTTCTGTTGGGCGTAATTATGTTTTTGATGATCAGGCTGTCTTCAGCGGGTCCATGGATGATATATTCACTTCTTTGTGCTTCATCCCTGTGAAAGATGCACCACTCGCATCCACTGGCCACTTGATCCCCACTCATTTGGCCCACGAAACTTGCGATTTGAAGACACTGCGAATGCGCCGGCGATCTGTGCAAAGGGTAGGCACATCCGTCGCTGCAACTTGGTATCCTACACATGTTCGAAGGTCCAGAATACATGAGAATAAATTCAAGAAATGACAAGAAGAAAGGGTCTCCCTGGCACTTGTATCATACTTGTGATACTGAGAATGTCCTACAATTTAACAATTCTGCATCATTCTAATTCATTCTACATATTGATGAGATTCAAAGCACATATCACACCAAGACTCGAGAGTTTATCCAAGACTGGAGATCAGTGACACTGTCCTGCAGTCTCAACCTCTGAAGCTTTCGGATCACGGCCCCTTTGGCTGGCATATGATCTTCCAGTGGACCTGCAACCAAAATCCACCAGTGGTCCAGGGTAAGATTTAGGTGTGTCATATCCCCAAAATCACCATTATTAGGAATCTGAACAAACATTTTATAGAGGCCATGTTTTCCAACAAACCCAATTTCAGTTCCATTCAGTAAGGTACCAAGCCTGCAGGATTACCCAGGGGGCTGCTGAGGACATTGGGCATATCAAGAACTGCTGGTCGCGCCTCGCTTGCTGGGCATAGCCAGATCTGCGGAAATTCAAAGGTTCTTCCGCAACAAACCTGCAGAGGTGGGGTGATGGATGAAGAAATTACGTCAGTTTTCTCCTCTGAGAGTGAAAAGGAGCAATTGTGCTTCGCCAGGACAGCCACACTCATTATCAACGCCAGAAACACAAGAGTCCTTTGGCATTGAAAAAATCACACATGTTCAGCTTCTCGAAGTTGTTTCACAACTAATCCAGACCTCTTCTCCCCCACTCTTACCCCCACACGTGCCTCCGCCGAGCAAGGTAAGATGAAGTCCGGCGTTCTCTTCTTACATCTTCTGGTTTTTCTTCAGTCACCGCCTTTGACTCGATAGAAGCTCCACCTTTCTCATCAGTGCTGCTTTCTTTGATCTCGAGTTTGGCAGATGCAGAGCTCTTCGAAGGCTCAGAAGCATGGTTTGCATGGTTGGTGTCATCCATGGCAAAAGGCCAAGGATGACAAGATTAAAATATGTGAAACACTGTCTGCATTCATTGATCCGAAAGCTTCGACACATTGGCTCCTTTGAGAAGTGGCATCTTGAATCGTCTACCATGATCTGAAGGTCTTACTGGGCTGTCCATAGAACATCATAGAACATCATAGAACATCATAGAACATCATAGAACATCATAGAACATCATAGAACATCATAGAACATCATAGAACATCATA
>Ga0126342_10002391_pt1:22500-29162 | contig 29162 bp, 29 predicted proteins | sample Cyp1metagenome_FD_92528 | JGI IMG/M metagenome (GOLD analysis project Ga0126342, IMG submission 92528) | Coral microbial communities from Lord Howe Island, Old Settlement Bay, Australia - Cyphastrea 1 metagenome | ecosystem: Host-associated > Invertebrates > Cnidaria > Coral ... | reverse complement strand
TGTATTTTATATTTTTTTTATATATTAAATGTTATATTATATATTATATATTATATTATGTATTCTATATTATATATAATATATTTTATTATATATTATATTTTGTATATTATATATTATATATAATATATCATATATTAAATATTATATAGTATATAGTATATAATATATGACATATATATATATATATTACAGAATATATAATATACATTATATACTACATATAGTATATATTATATTAAATACTATATATTATATATTATATATTATATATTAAGTATTATGTTTTATATATCATATATATATATATATATTATAAAATAATTATATATATATATAAATATGTACACACGCAAAACACACACAGACGAACAATAGCAACATCACAAAACTCCAGCTGGATCACCACAGTTTTAGTCTTCCTGCCTTGACATGAGATGATCAAACACATACAACACAAAAAACAGTCTACTGTAGGTAAAACAATGCCATAAACCACCCATTTGGGAATGGTAACCATACCACCTATTTATGGTGATGATTGGGGGATTGTTTATTTTTGTTTTACCTTCATTATTGTACGTATATAGAACCACATCCCCGCACCACAAAATCTCAGAGTTTTTGCAGCCCAGGCTCAGTCTCTGAAATGGGGGAGAAGACGTTCCACAGCAAACTTTGCAAAATGTTCCTCGGATGCTGTGCTTTGTTGATCTGTTTTGGCAAGACAACCAAACATAGGAGTTGACTTTCTTACTATGTTTTTGGATGTGTTTGGTGTATTTTCCATTTCCATCTAGTTTGGGATCATTGCAATTGTAGGTGACACGCAAGCGACGGCTTGGCTTTTCTAGGGTAAATTGCGAAAATGGGATCCGACCAAACCTGCAACCAGACCAACAAAAAAACGGGGTCCGCATCAGACTTGGGGGGTTTCACAAACGAACCGTTCTTTATCGTTCTTCGCCCCACGTGTCTGGATTCATACACCCCAGTCTGAAAATGTTGCCAAACCAAGCGGGTAGGTTCATCAACGTGACCACCAACAGGACCCACCACCTGTGATGAAGCGATGAACAGTGTGACCCTAAGTCTGGGTGCCAAATGGGCCCACAACTGTTGATTGTTGAAAACTATTTGACGTTTTGCTTAAAGCATCCACTGGGGGGGTTCGATCATTTCGAGCCATACCCAAGCTTCAACTTCAATAGCTTCAATTCTTCAAGCGGCCAACATGGTCTAAGAACGTCCAAAGAGTTCATTTGCGAGTTACAAAAACTGTGCCAGACTTGCGGGCATAAACCCCAGCATATCGCAGCGATTTTCATGTGAACACCACCGAAACAGCAGGGGATTCCGTGGGGAAACTCGGCGCAGTTCGCAGGCCTTGCAGGCGATGCAACATGTGCAAGGCAAAGGGGCTCCGCGCTGAGCGCGAGCGCCATGGCGCATGTGGAGCCCTGAGACTATGGTTTTATGGATGTTTATGGTAGATATATCTCTATAAATGGGGCAAATGAATCCATCTGAATCATAAGAATCCACTGACCCGAGCACAAATAAATAAATTGAAATAAGATGAAATAAAACCATTTGGGGATAATTCCCCTTACATTATCTTACATTCCGTTTACTAACCATCCGCTGAGGTATACTTTCAAATTGCAATTCATCCACGTGAGGTCATTGCAATTCATCCAAATCTATACTTTCAATGCTTTGACATCTTGAAAAAATGGTTTGAATGGACCTTTTTAAAATCAAATAACTGCAGAAGATTCTGAACCTTCGGCCATCATCAAGTCTTCAACTGGTGCAAGGGAAAACCTCCAGGAAACCATACATTCCCAGCAAATGCATACATACACACATACACACATACATACATACATACATGCATTACATACATTACATACATTACATACATTACATACATTACATACATTACATCCATACATCCATACATCCATACATCCATACATCCATACATCCATCCATCCATCCATACATACATTACATACATACCACACATACCATACATACCATACATACCATACATACCATACAAACCATACATACATTACATTACATTACATTACGTGAAATAACAGAACTTAACATTACATTACATTATATACATACATTACATTACATGACATGACATTACGTTACATTACATTACAAAACAAAACATAACATTACATTACATTAGCATTACATTACACTACATTACATTACATTACAATACATTACATAAGATTACATTACATACATTACATTACATTACATTCCACTCCTTTACATTCCATTCCATTCCCTTGCGTTACATTACATTATATTACATACATTCCATTCCATTCCTTTCCATCCCATTGCATTGCGTTACATTACATCCTTCCATCCATACATACATACATGCTGCATTACATACATTACATACATTACATACATACCAATCCATACCAATACATACCATACATAACAAACATACCATCCATACATACATACATGCATACATTACTTTACTTTACTTTACATTATATTACATTAATACATACATACATTACATTACCTTTCATTACATGAAATTCATTACATGTCATTACATTACATACATTACATACATACATGCATACATACATACCATACAAACGTACATACATACATTACATTACATGACATTACATGACATGACACTACATTACATTACATGCATTACATACATTACATTGCATTACATTACATTGCGCTACATTACGTCTCGTTACATTACATTGCAAGACATTGCAAGACATTACATTACATTACATTACATACATACTGACAAACTGACAAATTTACAAACTTACATACTTACATACTCACATACTTACATACTTACATGACATGACATGACATGACATGACATGACATGACATGAGATGCCATGACATGACATGACATGACATGACATTCATACATACATGCATACATACATCCATACATACATACATACATGCATACACGCATACACACACATACACGCATACATACATACATGCATACAAACAAACAAACAAACCAATACATACATACCGTACATACCATGCATACCATGCATACCATGCGTACCATACATACCATACATACCATACCATGCATACCATACATTACATTACATTACCTTACATTACCTTACCTTACATTACCTTACATTACATTACATTTCATTACATTACATGACATTACATTGCATTACATGAAATTACATAACATTACATTACATTACATGACATTAACATTACATTACAGTACATGACATAACATTACATTTGATACATACATACATACATTACCTTACCTTACCTTACCTTACATTACGTTACATTAGATTACATTAGATTACATTACATTACATTGCATTACATGCATGCATGCATGCATGCATGCAAGAATGCATGCATACATACATACATACATACACACATACACACATACATACACATCCATCCATCCATCCATACCTACATACATACATACTTACATTACATTACATTACATTACATTTCATTACATTACATTACATTGCGTTACATTACATTACATTACGTTACATACATACATATATGCATACCAATACATACCAATACATCCATACATACCATACATACCATGCACACCATGCATACCATGCGTGCCATACATACCATACATACCATACATCCCATACATACATCACATGCATACATACATCACATGCATACATGCATACATGCATACATGCATACATTCATTTTTATATATATATATATAGATATATGATATATAGATCTACACGGGGAAAGTGTACCAATCTCTTGTCAGTATGGTGACGGACAGCGAGGGGAAAGATCTGGGCCACCTCTCTGCTCCCAACCCAAGCAGTGTCGTCCTTCCACGGGGTGAAGGATGGAGTTGTGATGTCGTGGTAAGGATTCCAAAGTTCTGTCTCCTGTCGCCATGGTGACCATCTGGCCGTTTTCTCATCCAAGGATGATAAACTATGATAAAATAATGACCTGTAGGTATGTACCAGCAAAAAATATGTATGATACATGCAGATTTGTCTAAAATTGAGCCATACCAATAATATATAATACCCAAATTGGATTTTCCCGGATGGACACATAATACATATGGAAAAATGTGATGTTTCGAAATCGGGGCCCAACCCATCTTCAAACACACCTGCATCATTTGGGCTTTTGCGCTGCAAACTGCACCGCTAGTTATTTCAATGAGTATTTAATACGTATTTGATTATGTTGGGCAGTAAAAATAGAATTACTAAGACTATGAGAATGTACATAAATACACATAAATTGTAATATATGACAATTACCAATATATTGGGCAAGCTAAATCCCCAAGCTAATCATCAACCAACAGGGGTAGATCGATCGCAGCCACTGTTCATCTGGGGCACAGGTGGGCTTCCAAAAACTGGCGTGGCTGGCATTGGTGGTTGCTACCTCTACAGGCAAAGTAAAATTGCAGATATTCTGAGCAAGTTGGTTCTTTCACTGTATCACCGACATAATTCTGTAATGGATGAATTTGACATATGTACTTTTTATATTCACATTCTGCTGTATAGTAGCAGACATTGCTTTGGTTGCTCTGGCCGCCTTCCTCATTTTTGCAGCCCAGATTCCGTCATCAGGAAGATGGAATCTTCGATATAGCGACGCCACGAGCGGAACGGCCCATCAACTCCTTGGGAGGACGAGGACCCGTTGCGCCCCGAACGGTCTTAGGATGGCCTCCTAAACTCGGCATCCCAACGCAGTGATCACTACACAAGGTGATGGGGTCCCCAAACGATAGCTAAGTTGATTTATGACTTGGTTGGCTAGGGTTCATGGGGAATCTATGAATCTATGAACCTATCTATCTATCTAATCTAATCTAATCTAATCTAATCTAATCTATCTATCTATCTATCTAAATAACAAACTAAGTAACGAACTAACTAACAAACTAACTAACTAACTGTTCAGCTATCTAGCTAACGAACTAACGAACTAACTAGCTAACTAACTAACCAACAAACCAACCAACCAGCCAACTAACAAACTAATTAACTAATCTACCTGTCTATCTATCAATTCGTTCTATTGAATTCAAGTCCAGTCTAGTCTATCCTATTCTATTTCTATTCTATTGTAATTATTCTATTTTTTCTATTCTATCTATCTTGTCTTATCTAATCTAATCTATCAAATCAATCTAGTCAATCTAGTCAATCTAACCGACCTAAGCGACCTAATCGAGCTAATCGAGCTAATCGATCTAATCGATCGATTCGATCTAATCGAGCTAATCGAGCTAATCGATCTAATCGATCAAACCAAGCTAATCGATCTAATCGATCTAATCGGTCCAATCGATCTAATCGATCTATCGATCTACCTATCTACCGATCTACCGATCTACCTATCTACCGATCTACCGATCTACCTATCTACCTATCTACCTATCTACCTATTTACCTATCTATCTATCTACCTATCTAATTATCTAATCTATCATCCTGTCTATACATATATATATATACACACATATATATATATAATATACATCTCTCTCTCTTTCTCTCTCTATCGTGGGTATCCAAACCAACAAGCAGTAACATAACTGGGCGGGCCTACCTTGTATCCCACTTCAATCTGTTTCAATCAGCTTGGCCATTCAACCACAGGTTTGGTGCCGAAAATCCAAAGCCTCCTCCCCAGGTGAAGACATGATCTCGTCCCTGTGAACGTTGGAAGTGTGGCAGCTTCTGCAGCAAGCCTCGGGACGAACAAAGCGCCCCCCTGGGATGTGTTCGAAATTTGGATGCTCCTTATCATGAGGCAGTCCAACGATTAGGCCGTGTTTGACATTCTACCACCTCCTAATCAAATGTTAATATGGACATGCAGCATGCATCATGTGTAGATGCTTTACCTGGGAAATCATCCATTTTCAAAATGATCCATGTGAATGAACCGTGGGATAATATTTCATATAATATATCATGGCCAAATGTAGATACCCATCCCTGAACAAGAAAGCTGGTTAGTACCTCCCTATCGAGAACAAGCACATTAATGGCTTTATCTGAAAATAAAGGGCAACCCAAGAGTTGATGGCTAATCATCATTTTCCCTATTAAGCATCATCACGATTGGGGGAGACATATTCCACTTTCAGACACACCCAAACATCACATTGTTGGTTCTATATCCCATCATCTCCCATCATTATCTCATGAAATATTCCCATGCTATCACTATTATGATTTATATTCCCATCTACGAAATAGTGATAGGCTATATAGAACTTACGAATTATTTGCATGCCCATTTGCCATTTGCTAGGGATCACCCTCTAGTAAACGCACATAGATGTGGAAAACGTACCATTTGTAGATCATTTTCCTACGGACATGATGGCTTTTGCACATCTTTTTCGTGTGTTTATCCCAGGGTATCTTGTTGGTAAATCTTTAGCGGCCCTGCGCCCCCAAGCTTTCACCATCAGTTCCAGCTGCTGATGAAGAGACGCTCCGACTCTTCCTAGCACTTGGCTCATCCGAATGGCCGCAGGACTTTTGAGGAAACCGGAGATCAGCAGGATTCCGAAGCAAAAACCTAAAAGCT
>Ga0126342_10002391_pt1:0-17500 | contig 29162 bp, 29 predicted proteins | sample Cyp1metagenome_FD_92528 | JGI IMG/M metagenome (GOLD analysis project Ga0126342, IMG submission 92528) | Coral microbial communities from Lord Howe Island, Old Settlement Bay, Australia - Cyphastrea 1 metagenome | ecosystem: Host-associated > Invertebrates > Cnidaria > Coral ... | reverse complement strand
GGATAAGCCATCTGTCAACTATTTTCATAGGTAAATCAACGATAAAAAAGCCATGGCTTCTATAGCTATATTAGTTTACCAAAGGGTATCATGGGGATTTAATGGGTCTATAATGGGGATAAGGAGATATAATTCTAACCTATTATAACCAACAAACAATGGTGATATTAAGGGGGATTGTACTAACAAAACAATCGGGGACTACGGTATAACACATGTTCATGGGGATATCATGGGGATATAATGTGATATACTACTCATTATAGATGCTGTATAATATGCTGGGATATGTCATTGTCCATATACTGCGTACCATACAAGACACAATAATGATACAATGGGGTACAATTATAACCAACAATAGGATTCAACAGGATGTTTGTCATTGTTTGGGTGTCTAAAATTGGGTGTTATATATATATATATACTATGTTATCCTCAAATAGCAATGTAAAAATTGGAAGGTCATGATAATCCATGGGAATTGTGTGCGCCCTCCATGCTGACAAATCTTTGATGCCACAGTATGGACTGGAGGTACCCAATCGCCGAACCCACATGTAATCAGCAACCCAGCGAAAAAGCGTTTAAAAGGTAGACATTGGGTGAAATCCATTGAAAATATTGATAAAGCAATGACATACTTTTTTTTTTTCCGTGTCTCTGTGTGTGAGGCTCCTAATGCTCCTATAACCAGCAGTGATTGGGATACCACCTTCAACAACCATTGGGTCCGCAAATCCCCGCAAATGAGCACTAGTCCATGTGGCTTCCGAAACAAGACTTAGCGGCCGCCAAGGGTCCAATCAGTGTCTAACCTATAGATTCAGAAATGCCCATGGGACCCATTTTCGGATATCTTTTAAAGTGATGATTCTGCAACAGCCATGCTGTTCCAGCCAGTACTAAAACGACAGGAGGACATCATCATGTGATAAGCCTACCAGCAAACTTTATTTAAACACACGCACGCACACACACTCAACGTTTGACAGTTTAGTTTAGTCCAGTTTATTCAGTTTACTCATTTTTTTTTTCGTAAAACATGCTTAACAATTAAAGTTTGCTTTTAGTTTTCCCACCCCAAACAGTATATATGGTGTTGCACTGGTCACCACCGGCAATGTCCTTGGCAGGGTCGTCGGTGCGACAGGGGCAGGCCAGAAAGAACTCGTGTAAGGAGACCTCGAAGCCCCATTGGTTCTCACCTCGGTTTTTGGGCCTTTGGGTACCAGGTAAACTCGGAAAACCAGGGGAGACCCGCTTGGTTTTAATGATCTTTCAAAAGGTTGGATTTTCACATCTTTTCATTGGTAGCAAAAGGATGCAAAAGGATGGTATATGCCAGCAAGCCTTGTGGTTTTAAAAATCCTGCGGGAGTCAACTTCATAATCATTAAAATGGGATTTGAAATCCGCCGGCCTGCCGGCGTGTCTGATTGGAAGGTGTTGTTCTTGTTTCTGTTCTTGGCTTGTACTTGTTCCTTTGTTCTCTTTCTGCGCGTTTTTGCTTCGTCTGAATCAATGTTCTCCCCCCAAGTACTACTGGTACTAGTACTACTGGTACTAGTACTACTAGTACTACTGACTACTGGTACTAGTACTACTGGTACTAGTACTACTTGTACTAGTACTACTTGTACTAGTACTACTTGTACTAGTACTACTGGTATGAGTACTAGTACGAATACTAGTACGAATACTAGTACGAATACTAGTACTCTAGTACTCTAGTACTCTAGTACTCTAGTACTCTAGTACTCTAATACTCTACTACTACAACTACAACAACAACAACAACTACTACTTCTACTACGACTACTTCTACTACCACTACTACTACCACTGCCACTCCCACTCCTGCGCCTACTCCGACGCCTACTCCGGCCCCTCTACTCCTCTACTCCTTCCTTCCTTCTTCCCGAAGTGCTACACTGGTAGTGCCGGCAGCTAACGACACTGCCTACAGCATTACCGTCGTCTACAGGTACTCGTCACAGGACGCACACGGTCCTGATCGACCAGTACTGATTTGGTATGCGTTCCAGTGGTTGTTCAAGCACGCACTTGCTACTCAAGCTGCTTCTGATCTACGGCTCTGTCTTCGTCTCTTCTTCTCTCAGGCTTCCACATAGCGTGCACGTCAACCTCCCTTGGGGCAATCTCTCTCCCCTGTCTCCTTCCATGCAGCGGTCTGCTGTCAAGCCAGAGGCTCATACATAGTACCTGGCGCTACTTTGCTGGGGGCGGTACTAATTTGGTATACGGTCAATAAGTTGTTACAGCAAACCTGCTACACAAGCCGCTTCCGCTTTACGGCTTTGTCTTCGTCTTCCTTCCTTTCTTCTTCTTCTTATTCTTCTTCTTACTCTTCTTCTTCTTCTTCTCCTTCTTTTCTCTTCTGCTCTCTCGCGGGCTTCCGCCTAGAATGCACATCAAACTCCCTTGGGGCCACCTCTCTATGGCCGGCGGGCTTGCCGAAGGCAATTAAATATTGACCAACAGTAATGTAGATGTACATCCCACTTTGTAAAGTTTGCCCTGGCTATAAACGGGCTAAGTAGGGTTGAACCACTCATAACTGGGGGGTATACTCCAGTTTCTAAGCGGGATGTATGCCCCAGTATTTGTTTTGGCAGACCATGCCATGATGGTATATAATGGAACATCATGGTATATAATGGCAAATACAGTAATAGGATATCCAAACCAACGAAATGATTTTGGGGATTGTCCATAAATTAGGCATATTATGCAATACCATCACTTTGGGGCATCATGGGTGTATCATGTATATATATATATATAATTACATATATATATATATATAAATATATATATATAATATAATATAATATAATAATATAATATAATATAATATTAGATATATATAGAGTAGTGGGATCAATGTATATAGTGCGGATATATATATATAAATCTCCCCCAAATGTATACTGTGCACACTTTCAAAATCTTTCAAGGCATAGTTATGGGGCCCCAGATCCCAACTTAGGAGCGTTTAAATCCCTTGATATCCCTTGGTTCCACCCATGAAACTAACCAACTCCACCGCCAGAGCATCCCATTTACTTTGTTCAAACCTTTGAAGCTTGGGCATGACAGGCTTCAACCCAACAAAGCGCATGTTGTCAGCTTCTTAGAGTTGAAGAAAAAACTAGAGGACACCTGTACATTTTCTTAAGCCGCCCAGCCCGATGACACCAGGGTACGTTTGATGGTTCACCCAAGTTGGGAAATGAGTTGTAGAATGTTATAACCCAATTGTAAGTAGGGTAAGTAGGGGCAATGTCCGGTTGTAACTGGTGTGACTAGCTTAAGTGTTGGGTTTATACTGAAGGGATTCGGTGCGTGAAGATAAGCTAGGGCTTAGAGTGAACCACCGAGTCCGCTATCCATCTGAGTGCGAACTTTCAAGGCTCCCAACGACAGAAAGCAGCTCCCCTCGCCAGCACGGTCAATTCGGGATACTCCTGCAGGGACCCTCCGGTAGTCAAAACATCTATAGTTGCCCAAGTCAACACCTAGTATATATCTCACATTTCCTACTGAACCCAAGTTGCATGTGGATTTGTAGGGATTCTGCAATTATATATTGGAGGTCCAGGCATTTTGTAACTATATATAATGGTTAGACACACACGCATATATATATATATATATATCACATATCTATTTATTTATGAATATACGAACACCAATTTTGTTGCGTGCCGCCTCATAACGACGAGGAAAAACCACTAGGTTCACACTAATTATCAACAACTAGTACAAATCTTCTGTCTTAAATATTTTTGGCAAATGGTCATATAAAAAAATGATTTTTATAATTGCCCTCTGGTTATTTAACATAGCCATGGGAAATGGCCCATAGAAATAGATGGTTTACCTATTAATAGCATGGTGGATCTTTCCATGGCTATGTAACAAATAACCAGATGGTAAGCACAAAAAAATGGTTCAAAATTTCATCATTCCTCGCCCATCCCAACGTGATCCAACGTGGCAAGATCCCAACCCGATCCAAAAAAACGGTGCTCCTCCACGTCATAGACGTAGACCTTCATGGACTCCCGCAGGGCAATGCCGGGCTCGATCTCATCCTGAAATTTAAAAACGTTGGCTGAGAGCTTCGACCACGTTGGAAGCTAATGCATGGAAATTTAACAAACATGTCAACCACGGATTTTCCAAAACCATGGTTCATTAGGGGGTATTCCCCCAAAAGTGAAAATCTGATCCTTGAATGGTCCGTAATTATACAATGTTATACAGCCGTTTGGGGTTTATTAATCCAGGTTGACATTAGTTAGTTCAAAGTCAATTCATTACATTTATCTAATGAAAGTTTATTGGATACCCCCTGCAAAAGCTAATGATGAAGGGAACATCGCAGCTCCAAGCGACTTCTCAGATAGCCTTTCTGTTGTCCAACTGACGAGTCTCTAAGAGGTGTCTGAACGCATTCAACAAAGAATTTCCATCCTCCAGTGGTTTGGACTTCAATGCGTTTTTTTTTAAACCAATGTTTATCTTTCTATCCCTGTGACTCCAATTTATTTAACGAATATGACTAGCCCTAGCTCCAAATAGCTCCAAATCACTTCCTCCTAACCACTGGCCGCCTATGGTTGTCACTCCCAAGCATCGGTGCCCATGAGGCCAAAGGCGTTCCCCACGTAACCTCAGCGCACCAAATGAGCGACAGTGGAGTGCATTGGTTTAAGGGAAAAGACATGACCATTAAAGGACAATTCCTACAGAAGTCTTGGCTCCCAAGTGCAGAAGTTTCCGGCAGATTTTTACTTTAATCTTTAGTAAACTTTAGTAACCAATACTGAACACGGGGATTCTACAGAAGTGACCATTCTCGTGGTCTCCACTAGTGGATCTAGTGGGCGGAGACTACATCTAAGGCATATCCATATATACTCCATCTTGTACGTATCATTGTGCACATGTGACATGTATCCAGAAATAGATTGTGCTTGGCCGCCACTGGTTTTTGCTGCAAAACACCAAAACTCCCAAATAAACTGTGGCATGAAACATCACAGCATCTTTCAGAGGTATTCTGAGCTCATGTGCCAAATCGAAGACCCCCGGGAAATTCCAGAGGTTCTCTCAAATCTGAACAAAACACCTTTTTGTTGGATGCTTTCCCTCGGTGTTCGGTCGCTACAATTGATAGCAACCAAAAGGGATGTAGAGAGACATGTGCAAAATCCTACTGCGGCGGTTGCTGAGAGAAATTTGAACTAAGTTAATCCAAATTCCTAGAAACCCTGAATGAAGGTAACCTTTCATCTTTTCCATCAATTTTTTGGTCACCAAATAGTTACATCATGTCAAGTCCCTGTTGATGGTTGTATATGGTTATGTTCTGATGATGTCCTTTTAAACCCCCTTAATCAAATCATATCAAACCTATGAAATGCTCCCAATTGAACCAATAAACATATATAAAAAATAAATTTGTCATATTTTTCATCTTTCAGAAGTTCCTCGAAAAAAGGCCATCTCCGGCCGAAGCGCTCTCGCCTGCCCGGTTTTTCCAGGAGCTGGTGGTCCTGGTCAGGAGCACGTGCGTCCGACGGGTTTCAACCCCTCTGAAAAATATGAGTTCGTCAGTTGGGATGATGATTCCCATATATTATGGAAAAACATGTTCCAAACCACCAGCCAGTATATATAATGTTTATTTTTTATTTTAGTCGGATCTTAGATACTTTTATGTCTTGGGGCTGACTATATACTAATAGAAAACAATGCCTCCCTTGGTTGTCTCCCATGGCGATCCCTTCATGGAGACATTTCAGACATGTCATAGGCTACACGATGATTGCTCCCATGTTAAGCCATGTTAAACACCCCGCTCCCATGCGAAACCAGCATTTTTGATGGTGAAGCTCCATTTCTCATGGCTTAGCGGCTAACCCCCATGTGAAACCCATGTTAAATTACCATTTTCCCATGTTAAACCACCATTTTCCATGGCCAAAGCTCCAGTTCATGTCAGGGGAATCCCATTCTGAACGGCCTGTTGGCAGACTGTCGGGCCAAGGTCCACCGCATTGCATCAAGGTCTCCCACCTCAGAGGGGTGTAATGTTTGACTCTTTTGGTCAATTGATTTTTATGGCATATCTGTTTTTTTCTCAAAGAATCTGAATATTTTTATTAACATACACTTTTTGTTTGGGGTTGCTGTGATATCTCTCTCGGGGTTAGCCATCAAACGTGGGGGGTTTCACATAGTTTTATTTATCATGAAACGGGGATATATGGACGACATAGATCCAATACAGTACCGCACCTGAGCCACCGAAATGCATAGGATTTTACTTTTTTCCCTGTTCTTCTGTTCAAGCTTCGATCTGATGGGATTGAATTTATGGATGTTTGGCCGGAGTAAATATCAGGTGCAATGAAAGCAATAAGAGGTACCATTCTTCGATGGCCGTCTTTCGAAAGGTGCCATGGACCCCCAAACAGCACTAACCTGCTGCTTTACTTGGATTCTCCATTCTGGTGGATTTCCCATTGGGTCAATGCCAAAAAACACCGACTAGACAAACCCAACGTTTTGGAGAAGGCAATGCTCTTGCACACAATTCAATATTTTTGGTATATTCCTGTTCCACGGTCTAGCAACTGCTGAGGGTAGAAATCACTGGGGTCACTACTCCCCGTAGCAAGTGCGGCAGGGTATGGGCCAAAATGTGGTACCCAAATCAGATGCTTTACCACGTGCATGTCAGTCAAATTCAACCAATACCACGCCCAGTGTGGCAACGTGGCAATGGAAAATCCATTGAAACATCCAAAAAAATTAGGGAATTTTCTGGGATTTGTCCAGCTAGCCATGGAACACCGGAGGGTCCGCCCGTCACAGCCTGGCAAATTTCCGAGTCTCCCAGCCGTGATTGGCCACCTCTGGCCACTGGAAGTGATTTGATCGAACTTCTCAGGGTGCATGCTGGACCTGCAGTGATCCGCTTAGCCATGGAGTTCTGAAGGCTTAGCCATGGTTAGCCGTTTCAAAAAATGGTGAACTTTTCTCCTAAGTTAATAGCTCTCTCCCAAGTTATAGAAACTTGAACTGGAACAATGAGATTATATCTTAAACCACAATATGCAATGGGGTGCCAAATGGTTCCAGAGCTTCAAACAACTCGAAGGTCAACCCAGGATTTTCTAACCCCTAGTTCGCTCCTATGGAATGTTTTTTTTTTTTTTTGCGAGGGCAAAAGACGAGAAAGGGCAAAGTCAAGTGAACTTATCGTAAGCACATGGCCTAGCTCCCACCAAATTTACATCTAATAATATCAGGGTTCAGATAAGGGGGGAGGAGTTGTGCAGAGGATTTTGAGGCACAAGACACAAAGCATAGGGTGCGCAACTACAAAATTCGATGCATGGTACCTTTTTTGCAGCTACAAAATACAGAACACAACTTAATTTGACTCGGAAAATAATTCAAAATATGCACTACATATGCACTACAAAAACCAATGCATCTGAAGTTGAAAAATAGCTGAAAATCGGAAATGCTAACATGAATTTTCCCAATAACATTCTGTAGTTGTACTGTAGCCCAAGTCCTCCCCTTTATGTAGCTGTTATTTGATCCCGGTTCTAATAACGAGATGCTGATGGGATGGTTCTGGGATGTTTTGGAGTCTAGATTCCAACCTTATTATACCCTCTGGTAATTTAACGTAGCTATTGAACATGACCATTTAAATTTATAGTGGATTTTCCCATTAAAAATTGTGATTTTCCATAGTTATGTTAGTTTACCAGAGGGTAACCATTCCATGCCCATCCCATAGAGCCATAGACACATCCACCAGACCCGCTGCCATCCCACTTGGCCCATCGTCCATGCGCGTGACGCGTAGCCACTCAGGGTGCGGGCGAGGTAGACGGCCGACTCCCAGCTTCCGTCGACCTCCAGCGACCACCGCCTTGGCGCCAGCCAGAAGTATGGAAAATCCTGGGAATCCAAAAGTTTCTGCGGAAAGGTTATGTATTACATTATTATTAATTAAAATTATCATATTCTTCTCCCATGTGATGTGAAATGGTGAGTTTCCAAGCTGAAAATCAGTTCTCTCATGTTCTCTCCATTGTGCGACACGAGAATACTGGCCGTCTTCTTGAGAACCCTACGCCAACATGTAGATGGACGTGATGACGCCGGGCAGACAGTGCTTCGCTTCTTCGTCCATGATTTTGGTCCTGGGAATCGGAACGATCGGAACGGCGAAATGGTCGGAATAGTCATAGAGTCATAGCCACATGAGCAACAAAATACAACAAACATCGGGGATTTAACAGAAATTGGGAAACGTAAGGCGAACTGTTGGCTTATAAGGAGATAATGTGGTGGGCAGTATTCAGAACTTGCGAAGTGTTCAAAACCCTCTAGCATTTCCCATGGGATTCTGATCATACCCTATAATATAAGGATACTACAACCACATAGGGGTTTGGCAGCCACTGCTCAAATGGCAACTTACAAAGAATGGGCATCAAAGCTGGAAAACGTCATGAATAATCGATATGTTTTTCAAGAGAACTTGGACGTGCATTCCATGTGGACAAAATTTACACGCTGCCGACCCGAAGAGATCTGCGCAGTCATGGGGTATTTGTTGTTGGTAGAAAAATCCGACAGAAAGGACTGACCAAATTTCGGGGTTTTCAATCAGCTGACACAACTGTTGTCCCCTCCATTTATGGAGAGTTTTTCGTAAATCAGCTGACACTTCCCAGCTCTCATCAGCTGAGTCACTTCATCATGTCACGTGCATTCATCCAGTCCTTGCCCGCTGCCAGTTCGGAATATGTCTGAAAAAAAGGTCAATACGCTCCAAACTGGCTATTTTTTTAAAGGTTCATCAATATTAATGGATTTAGGGGAACAGTATATCCAAATTTCGAACAAAAACCCACATAGCAAATTTTCACCCACTCAACCTGATTTAAAGGATGCATTGGGCATGGCTTCCAACAACTTGCCAACCACTTGTCACGTGCTTGGATCGTGTAAACATTGCCTCATCATCCGACATGGAAACAAACACCATCCGTTCTCAAAACCACATATTGTGGCTGAAACATATCAGGCCGCCCTGCAAAGGCTAAAGCAGCTGCATCCTGACACCAGCATGGGGAACAGCAGCATTGGGTGGGGGGAGGATTCAAACATATCAGATTATCAGATCAACAAAGACGGGTTTTGTGGGTTTCTTCAGTTACTAACAGCGGGGAATTCGATGGTTTCAGAAAGGTGAATGTCGATGAATGTCGAATCTCAATCGTCTATCATTGGCCGGTATCACCTTGAAGCTGGTTGATAGGATCCCCATGAACAACCACAAGAAATTTATAACATGGAAACCAAACACATGATTTTTTCCAGAATCAAACAGATCTTCCAATTGGGGTCTCTGGGGGAGGGTTCCATGTTAGTCTTCACAGGTGACCAAAACGGCCAGCGGGCCAGCTTGATCCCTGGCATATCCATACATTTTGCTTTCTGGCTTTATAGCAGGTTCCAGGGTATCCGTGCAATCCTTTGTCTTCACGATCCATGTGAATTCCATCCAGAAGCGATGGGAATTACATTGGCCGACAAGCTTCTGTCTTTTCACGTAATTCTATTGGCTTCTGCCACCTGGTGCAAAGTGCATTGGGGCTGCATCACAGTTGCTCTGCGTCGCTGGTGCGCACGTAGTGTAGCTCGCTGCTTGCGAATCGCATTGGGGTGGTTGCGTCACTGTTGCTCTATGCTGCTATTGCGCACGTAGTTCCATAGTCTTTTGCGACTTGCTGCTTGCAAATCGCATTGGAATGCTTGCGTCAAAGTTGCAAGGATAAGTTTTTGATGTTTCTTCTCGTTTTTGGATGTTTTTGGCGCTTTCCATTTTCCTTTTACTTTTGCTTTCAAAAAGGCTTCAAAATCGAACTTTTTCGGCTTTAGCGCCGAGATCCGGTGTTGGAGCAGGTTTTGGGCCAGAAAAGAACTGAGATGATCTGAGAGTGAGCTTACAAGAGCTGAGCTGAGACGAGCTGCGTAGAATGGAGAAGCTGAGAAGAGCTGAAAAGAGAAGAACTCAGATGAGCTGAGGAGATGAGAAAAGCTCAGATGACATGAGAAAAGATGAGAATAATTCGTTGTGATCACTGAGAAGAGCTGAGAAAAGGAGAGAAGACATGAGATGAGATGAAATGAGATGAGGTGAAGAAAGCTGAGAAGACACAACGTGAGATGAGATGAGATGATAGGGGATAAAAATTAGCTGAGTTGAGATTGAGAAGAGCTGAGATGAGCTCAGATGAAATGCGAAAGAATCAGACCTTGAAAAGAGATGTCACCGGACTGAGATGTCAAGAGACTGTTGCTGCAAAGTGCCGAAGGCTTGCGCACACCCTATAGGCACATGTTTTGTCCCGCTCTATAGGCTATAGGCGTTTCATTTTTGAAACTTCCGCCCCCGGCTTGCCGGGGTACTACTTGTAGCCCCAAACGCCATTTTTTGACAATTTCGTTACAGTATAGACAATACTGTCCCAAAACATTGAACATTCTCATGGAGCAAACATCACAAATTAAATACATCAAACGTCCTGAAAAAGAAACTGGGCCAGGAGAAAACACAACCTTAAAGTGATGAACAACATTCAAAACCGATGTTTGACAGATTTTGAAACTAACAGAACATAACAGAACTTAACAGAACTATATGTCGAACATTTTCCAAAACATCGCCCCACCCAGCTGAGTGCCCCAGCTCCGCCCAACCGGCTGCTTCTTCGCAACCGGGATCCTGTGACGGATTGTGGGGGACAGATCCCGGGGCCGCCATGGAGGTCTCGTTCCCGAAAATCAACGAACCGTTTGACTACCGGAGGGCACAATGTGTTTATTCTCATTGTTCACATTTTTGGTTGAAGGAATCCTAAGGGAATTGGTTTTTCGAATTTTCGAGTGTTTTGTTCGAGAATGTCTTCCTTGAGATTATTTCTCACCGTTTACATTTTTTGTTGAAGGAATCCTACCTTTGGCTAGGAGAAAAAAATCGGACATACGGTTTCAATGTTTTACAGTTTTACATATTATATTATTTTTCAGGCCAAAACCAAAGACTTGACAAGATGTTTACAAAAATGTTCTATTCCCAAATCCACTGGCGCCATGTCCAAAGCGTGCTTCAGAATCACCACCGCGGGGCACCAGCAGAGCCGTTGCAGAGTCGGGCTTCTTCGCGAACCTCATTGGATCCACTTGTGACAGGGGATGCCCCATCTAATGAACAGGGTAGATTTAAAATATTTATTTCATGTAATGTGGGCATAGAATGGCATAGAACTGAAAGTTGGATTTCTTACTTTTCTATCTAGCCATCTATATAATTATATAGCCATATAATGCGATATATATATATATACTGTATATATTAATATATTTGGATTGTTTTAGTGGGATTCTACTTGTCTATCTTTTGTGGGGATGATATAGTTATCATTATTTATCATTGCTCGCCCCGGCTACCGAATATGAAATTCCACCCGGTTTTTTTTGGGGGACTTAATCGTAGAAACATTCTACAAAGGGACAAGCATCAACGTATAAGGATATCACCATATGGGTATGGGTCAAAACCCTGGCACAAAAAAAAGTACCCTAAAAATAGTTGGTTAATGGGTGGTTATTCCCCTAATTTTATCTAAGTATGGTAATAGTAGGTTTTGAATGGCTTTGACCCATCCCCATATCACCATATATTTTCGGGACTGAAGCAATCAAACATGAGGATAACATGAGGATAACTACACCAACAGAACTGCGGACTCAAGCAACAAACGTGGGATACGGATGCAAAGGTATGGAGATATGGAGGTATAAACTTACCAGGGAAGGATGCAGGACAGCCAACAGAAATGGGACCACACCGTCCACATGGCGAAGCTCGGGGCCGCCGCTCTGGGTCATCTGCCAAAGTCAACCTGAGTTTGGGCTAAGCCACCAGTGCTGCAGAGGATAAGATGGATAAGCTAAAAAACCCTCCAACGAAACCTCAGGGGAAAAAAACACGTCTCACCTGCTGCTGCATTTTTGATCATTTTTGCTGGAACAACCTTCTTCCAGTGTCATGAGCAAGTACTTCAGATTTGAATGGATGGCATCTCAAATCCGAGTGTTTGGGTAGCATTCGAAACCACATGTGAGAAGGCCTTGCCGCTGAAAAAACGGAGGCCTTTGGTCTCAATGAAATCTTGCAGCCATTCCACCCATCTCCAATGTGCTCTTTGTTCACCTTCCGCTCTCCTGCGCAGCTTGCTGATGGTGATTTCAGTCAAATAGCACACCCGCTCAAAGAAAAAAAGATGACTCTCCCTTTGAAGTGGTTTTGAAGATTTCATTATGTCTTTCCGAAAACCATCTCACATCATCTTACCCGCATGCTTTCCTGCAGCATCTGGGGACAATTTCTTTTATGGACCACTTCGGCCACTGAGGTCCTTGGTTGAATGAGGCATATGGCATTGCACAATTCCACCCAAACAACTGTGGTGAACAAATCGCCTTCAGACCATTTCAGACCCCTGAGCTCAGCAAAATCCATCAACAATCATCTTCACTAAACATCTCAACATATCTCAACTAATGATTAATTTTCCTAAGATTTTCCATCTACACTCTGGTTATTTAACATAGCGGAAAATGACCCATTTATAGATGATGTATATAGAAATGGTGATCTTCCATGGCTATATTAAATAACCAAAGGGTATTTCCCACAAAACTCGTGTTTTTTTTAAGGCCAAAAACCCTCGAATCGCCTGGATCGAAGGCTGGATGGTTGGAGCTGGGAGCCGCCGGCCCAGCCGAGGCGAAGCCGGCCAAGCTGAGGCCCAAAGGGACCTCAGCCGAGTTGGAACGTTGGAGGCTGACCAGATATGAAAGAAATATATAAATATATGGTTTTTATAGGTTTTTCTGGAAGAAATTAAAATTAACCGGATTATAGTAATTATAGTTGTTAAATGTTGTGACATTATATATATATGGTTTTATATAGTTGTTTTGTCATGATGACCTTAAATCTTTTTGATAGTGGTAATTGATATTCAGCATCAATTGCTGGATTTTCATGTGTGATGATTGAACACAATTATCATGGACAGCTTGTTAATTGTGATTGTCATTGATATTAACATATATATATACACATTAACCACATTAACCACCAAACACGAAAGCTATTGATATCCATCCGGAAAACCTCAGCCAAATTGCAGGACAACTGCTGGATCTATGTTTTATCAGATTTATCAGCGACCTGCAGTCTCAAAATTTGTCTCGAACCATCCCAAAATATCACGAGTAAGCTGGGACTATCTGTTTCTCCCTGGAGAAGAAAATATGATCCTTGAAGTCCACAGCCCAATGACCTCAAGGCAATTCCAACCATGTTAGCCATCTGAGCCCTTAGGAGCCCGGCTGGACGCATGTCTCATGTGGCTTCGTATGATCGCCGCCCAAGGCGTTCGTCCACTAGCGGCTTTGGAGCGATATAATGATCAGTTGACTAACGGCTACAAAAGCGGATTTCAAACCATGTGAAACCACGTTTTTTTCAGAGCTCAAGGCTTCAACAAAAAATATGAGCCAGTCTCAGGTCACAGTTCAGAGGTCTCAGGTGGAATGTCTCACCCGTGAAGGCGATCCCAATAGTTGTGGCATCAACATTTACACCAGTTTCCCAGTGGTGGCAAGTGATTTTCCCATCATTTACTGATATGCCCATGATTTGGTTCTTCTACCTACCACATTTTCCGTGATCGAGCTGCATGATTTAATCGGCTCTTCAGCCAGAGCTTTGCTGGCTGCGGCAACAGCGTGGTGAACAAGGATTTTTTCCACCTCCAGTGAAACAAACAAAAAAAAATTGCTTAGAGATTCACGGGAATCTCGTGGTTTTTCTTATCCAACGCATCTTGGCGTCATGGCCATGGTTCATTGAATGTGGTAAGTCCCATCATAAACTGACACTATCAACCATGTGGGGGTTATCATATTGTAAATAGTCCCAAATCTCAACAGGGGATGATTTATTCTGGAGCCCATCTTAAAATGAACACCCAACCGAAACCGGGTTTGTGAACCATATGCCTATAACACACACAAATGTATGTGTATATATATATATGTGTATATCACATATGTATATGTATACATACATATATATATATATATATATATATGTGTGTTATATGTATATGTATATTTATATCTATATCATATACGTATAATTATATATATGCAGACTTGCAATTGGTTGATGATGGTGCACGATGGCGTGGCAGTACGCTCTGACGACCCCAACGCATCTTGGCTAAAGCCGTGACCTAAAAGGACGCGCCATGGAATCCCAGGGAAAAATCCGCGAAAAAATGATGCATTTGATCCTAGTCGTTCATTGTCGTTAATAGATGTTAATAGTGGTTACAATGATGGTTAATAATGGTCAATAATGGTTAATAATGTTTAAAATAGTGGTTAATAGTGGTTAATAGATGCTAATAATGGTTAATAGTGGTTAATGTAGGTAAAACAAGGTCATAAACTACCCATGACTGGGAATGGTAACCATATACCACCGTAATATATTTATGGTAACTGGGGGATGGTTTGTGGCACTGTTTTACCCACATTAATGTCCATTGACCCTCCAAAATCAGAGGTAAATTACCATCGATATTTGGAAGCCTGTGGTCTGGGCCAAGCAACCAGACTTCTTCACACACGGAGGTCTGTTTCGCGGGGACACTGGGCCAGGTCAAAGCCGAAAGCTGACTGAAAACTAGGTACCAACATTTTATTTGAACATATTACGGATAATCGATGATAATTGTCTAATGTTGGTAAAGCAATAATAAACCAGCCATATTTTGATGGTTATACCACCCATTTAAGGAAACTAACATTATATATATGTATATATATGTGTGTGTAGGTAGGTAGGTAGGTAGGTAGATAGATAGATAGATAGATAGAGAGATAGACAGATAGACAGATAGATAGATAGATTAGATTAGATTAGATTAGATTAGATCAGATTAGATTAGATAGTTAGATTAGATTAGATTAGATTAGATTAGATTAGATAGATAGATAGATAGATTGATTGATTGATTATATAGATAGATTAGATAGGATAGACAGATTAGATAGATTAGATAGATCAAATAGATTAGATAGATTAGTACATTATATATATATATGATTATAAATGGGTGTTTTTCCAGCTTGCCAGGTTTTTTTGTGAAGACCACTTGGCTCCTGACCAGCCAGCAATCTGCTCGCACCTTTTCGGACAGCTCGCTCCCCCGCAACGCGGCCTGGAGCTGCCAGTACCCCAGGAGAGCAACACAAATGCCCTCAGATTTTTTGCCAAAAAAACATTCGGAAAAAAACACATGAAAACAACAATTAATATCTATTTATATCTATTATATAATGTCTATTAATTATGATGTAATTGGTCGATGTATCTTCCACTACATCATCCAAAGGAAAATAACATCGACATGTTCCCCCTTCAGCAGAAATTCGGCACATCGCTTCAGCCAAAAGACTGGCAAATCTCATCTGCATTTGTCGCCCATTCCATGCACTGGTTCACCATCTTTTGCCCTATCAAAATTGCTTAGGGGGTAAATATGGCTAACATGTTCAATCGATTTCTTGGAGGGATAGGCCAAATAATCAACATATATCACAATATGGCTCAAAAAAATCAGTCAATTTGTTGGAGGGATAATCTATGATAATCTTAGCCGGAAACCATGGTTTTTATGACAACCACTGGGGGTCCGGTTTCACTGAAAAACTGCCCCGGCAGGCGCCTGACTATCTTCGATGGCACCTTCCAGCTGCCCCAAGTCCTACAAGCTGAAGGACTGTCTCCTCTTATCTGCAACCCACCCAATAGACAAATTTCAAGTGTTATCCAATCCCCCAAAAATAGTATATATAAATTAGAGATAAATTCAATTAAATTCATGTAACTTTGACCTTTTCCATCTTTTTTTAAAGGGGGCTACTATAACCATCAAGACTGTGCAAATACACATCCTATCATCCTGAATAGCGGTTCAATTGTCGACGTTGTGCCACTGATGTGTTATACAGCCAATGGACATGGCTCAGGGGCTCCGCTGGGGCACTAGCCGTGCAGTCGCTGAGAATGGCAAATGCCAACCCACCATAGGCAAACATCGCAAAACATGGCCAGAGTTGGTCACTTCCGGGCTTAATTCTTCATCCGATACTAGTAAGATCATCAAGACAATATCTTATATAGTTGGCAAATCTAAATAAAGCGTGACAAACTTCATCGTTGAGTCATGTTAGTTTTCCATCTGATGTTTAGTCATGTTAGGTTTAAGTTCTAATAGAACATGATCTCATTTGGAAATGGTGTTCAAATCACCATCTGGTTATTTAACATAGCTATGTAAGCCATGGCCAATTTATACCTGATAAAAATTGTGATTTAGCTATTTTTAGCATGGTGATTTTCCAGTTCGCAATGCCGCAAATAGCCAAAGGGTAACTCCCCATGATTGATTCCATCAATCCCATGATATTCCACTAATCTCCCATTAATAATGACATCCCATTATGATCCCATTGCCAATCCCAGATGATCCCATTCCCAAAATGGGTATTAATATATTAGTTGAATACCATGGGGTTATTATATATCATGGTAAATCCACACACTTGGATACACCCCGAAGGGAGAGGGTGAAATGAGATTAGATGAAATCATGTAATGTCAAGTTATCATGTTAGCATGTCATGTCTGCATGGGTGGCTTATGGCTTAGCCACCTGGCCATGTCCGAAGGTGGAAGGTCCCAGGTACGTTTGCAGCCCTCATCATTGGCCTCTTCGTTGGCCATCCATCAATGATGAGAGGGATGGCCCCCTGCTGATACCCTTTGAAGGGCTTTCCACACACAGCAAGCCGCTGGGGCACAATTTTTCGAACCAGAAAATGGTCCTTAATCTAGTGTGCTGTTTTTCACGGTGTTGTGTTGTGACATGGAACATAGTGCTCAAATGTCTGTGACGTTGTGTTGCTTGCTCCAACATAAAACCAAGGGAAGTTCACGGCATTCAGCGCAAGTTCCACGGAAAAGGCCGATAACAGCAAACCACTGCATCAGAATTTCCGGCTGTTCAGAAGCAACCAACGACCGACAAACAAGGCTGGTAACGGCATGGTGCTGTTTCCCTCGTTGCTGGGTTGTAACATGGCACATGGTGCCCAAATCGCTGTGTACATGGGTCGTGGGTGTCACCAATGAGGTGTGGTGTTTTGCTTGCTCCAACAAAAACCAAAGGAAGTTTCACGGCGTTCAGTGAAATCTCCACTGAAGAAGGCTGACAAAAGCAAAC
>Ga0126342_10002390_pt1 | contig 29162 bp, 35 predicted proteins | sample Cyp1metagenome_FD_92528 | JGI IMG/M metagenome (GOLD analysis project Ga0126342, IMG submission 92528) | Coral microbial communities from Lord Howe Island, Old Settlement Bay, Australia - Cyphastrea 1 metagenome | ecosystem: Host-associated > Invertebrates > Cnidaria > Coral ... | reverse complement strand
TGCTTTATGGTTCCCACGCACTTCGGACATTTGGCATGATTTGTGACAGCAAAGGCCTCAATAGTGCAATTCTATTTCTGGACCTTTCCAGCGCCTTTCACCATCTTATCCGTGAAGCTGTGGTTGGATCGAATGACGGTGCCAATCTTGAGCATGTCATGCGTGTCTTGGTCAAGAATGGGCTTCCAGAAGATAAATTTCGCTCCTTTGCCCAACTCCCAGGTATTTTGGCCGATATGGGAGTTGCTGCTCCTATTGTGAGGCTGTTGCGTGACATCCACCTTGGCACGTGGTGCACTTTGCATGACCAATGGCTCTTGCGTACGCATAGAGGGACGCGCCCAGGCAGCCCCTTAGCAGATATTATTTTTCATGCTTTGATGGCCAAGGTCGCTTCTGCTGTTGATCAGTGGCTTGGTGCGCAGGACGAGTTTGCTCGCCTCCTTTCCGATATCAACATTGAGGTGCCTACAGTGGTTTGGGCAGATGACATTGCAGTCCCTTTAGCTACTCAAGCAGCAGATGATGTGATCCCTCTTTTGCAAAGGACCCTTGAGCAGGTTCGAACGACACTCAGCAACTATGGCTTTTCCTTGAATTTTGCCAAGGGCAAGACTAGTGCCGTCCTGACTCTGCGGGGCCAGGGTGCTAGCGCTTTGAGGAAGAAGTATTTGTTGCATTCCCGGCCTGGGGTCCTGTGTACCTTTGAGGATGGGCGCACTGAATGGTTGCACTTCACTTCTGCTTATCGCCATTTAGGCACCCAGTTCACATCCAGCCATGACCTTACCTGTGAACTCCGCACTAGAGTAGGGATGGCCAAATCAGCTTTTGCACAGCTTGCGAAACCTATCTTGACGAATAAGAACTTGCCAACAAAATTGCGACTGCAGTTCTTCCATTCGCTTGTGGTGACTAAGATGCTCTTCGGCCTGGGCTCTTGGCCAACCCCAACAACGAAGCAATTGCAATATCTGCAGGGAGCCTTTGTGGCTTTGCTGAAGCGTGTGCTGCGTGTTTGTCACCTGCAGCTGCCGGCTGATCAGTTGTTGATGCTTGCAAATACCCCAGAAGTGCGTGTTAAACTTGCAGTCGAACGCCTCTTGTACGCACAGAGACTCTTTCGTACGGGTCCGGCTTTTCTGCATGATCTGCTCCATTGTGAATTTGCTTGTGTTGAAGGATCATGGATGCATGGCTTGAGAGCGGATCTTGTTTGGATGGAGGAAGTTTGCCCAGGTTGTTTACCCGATGGTTGGAAGGATAACCTGACCCCATTGTTCGACCTTTGGCAAGACCCACGCAGTCAGTGGGTCAACATGGTGAAGCGAAGCCTGAAGATTCACCTTATACAAAATGCCATTATGTCTGATGCCAAGAAGCTTCATGGGGCAGTTTTCCGCACATTGAGAATGGCTGGCGCCACATTTGAGCATGCTACTGAGCACCTTGGGCTCCTTGAGGAGACGGAATCGTGTTTTTGTGGACGTGCATTTGCTACTAGGCGTGGCTTATTGGCACACCAGCGGAAAGCACATCGAATTTTCTCCTTAGAAAGGCCCTTCCTTCAGGGATGCACATGCCTGCACTGCGGCAAGTTCCTTTGGTCCACCCAACGTTTGCAACAGCATCTGGCTTACATTCCAAAGCGTTTGGGATATAATCCTTGCTTTGCTGCACTCACTGCACAAGGGAGGGTAATTGAATATGCAAGGGAGGATGTTGGGGCCGACGCTAATTTTGCGGGTTTGTCCAGAAGAGATGCGCTTCAGGTGGAAGGGCCGCCAGTGTGTCCATTGACATTGGATGATCGCCGTAAGGCAAATTTGCATGCTGAACTCGCTGTGTGCCATGAGAAATTGCGGATCCCATTTGTGCCAGATGATGAATTGCTTACTGGGGAACGTTTGGGGGAAGCACTGGAATGTGCTACATTACGCTGGTTTCGTGCTTATTACCCGCAGGGGCCCACAGCCGAAGAAAAACATGAACTCACAGATGCTTGGATTGATGCTCTGTATGCTTGCCCTGATGCATTTGAGTCCAATCTTGACCCTTGGCTTGAGCCTGTTTTCCTGTTGTGGGGGGAACATTGGTTTCCTGATATCATTAGCACCTTTGAAGACGGCGTCGCTGAGTACGATGTGGAGGAGATTTTTGCGGAATTTGCTTCACAACTGGAAAGGTACCGACTTCTGGCACAGGTGGCACACCTTGAAGCCGGTTTGCGCGCATGTGCGCCTGCCCCTCTTGCGCCACATCGGCCTAGGCGCCAGGAAGGTGAACCCCTCAAGCATCCCAAGATCTGCAGCCGCACACAACAAGCTGTCATGCGTGCTTTTGCTGGACAAGCTGTCTGGCTGAGGCAGATCAGAAGTATGTCATTTTTGGATTTGCCACAGGAGAAGCCCACACCCAAACTATTGATGGCAGATGGTCGGGAAGTGTATCTGGTACTCCATTTATTCAGTGGTAGGCGACGCCAAAGAGATGTCCACGCACACCTTCATGAGCTTGCTGGCACGCGAGGGATTTCTGTCCTTGTTCTATCAGTCGATACTGCTGTTTCGCTTGAATTTGGGAATTTAGCACTGGGTTCCACCTCTTGGAAAGCTATCATACGGCTTTACGAAGCTGGTGTTGTCGCGGCTACCTTGGTTGGATCGCCTTGTGAAACTTTCAGCGAAGCCCGGTTTCATGTGGCTGATGCGGCGGAAACCAATCGTCCTGGCCCGCGTCCCCTACGATCAGCTGAATGTCTGCTAGGCCTGGAAGGTTTGTCGGTCAGGGAACTCCAGCAGTGTCATGTTGGAGGTAATTTTTTTCAACAGGCTGCTTGGACTTTAGGCTTTCATATGGCTTTTGGGGGCTGCTTTGTTTCAGAGCACCCGGCCAAACCGCATGACTCTAGCCGCCCGAGTGTGTGGACTAGCTCCCTCTTGGAAGTCTTACAGCAACACCCTGATGTGCGCCTGGCCCATGTTTCTCAGTACTTATGGGGTGCAACTGTGGTGAAGCCGACCGGCTTGCTCCACTACCAAATGCCTCATTTTTGCAGAGATTTATACACCCAAGCGGACATGCAAGCACAGCGGCCTAAGGCTGTAGCTATCGGCAGGGACGAGAATGGAGTTTACCGAACAGCCCAACATAAGGAATATCCGCAACAATTTTGTAAAGGGCTTGCTTTTGCAATTATACAGCAATTAGCGCGTTGCGAGAGTCAACGAGCATTTTGCTTAACCAAGCCTTTGTCGGTTGATTTGACGCAGTGGCTCCAGGGAGCAACATACGCTTGCTCAGCCCAACAGCGCGACACCTGGCTGCCTGACTTCCAAATCATACCTTGACTTCTTTTTCCTAATTGATAATTCGAGAGATTGCACGCGCGGCAAAGGCACAGACCTTTAACTGCAGTGAAAGTGAAAGTGAAAGCTGACAAACAACCGAGGCGTCTTTGGCTGGCTGTCTTGATCAACCAGTCTGCCACTTTGGCTTGGCATTTAAATCCTGGCAAGAATCGTGCATTCCAAAGGGCTGCAGAGGCTCTTCCTTCGAAACGAGAGGGTTCATCACCAGGATTACTTTTACTTGGGACTCGTTCTACCCACCAGAAGGACGGTAAATGGACTTCAATCGAATAGAAGGCTTTGATGAGGTCATCCATCGTAGGGCTGTAAGTTTGATCGGCCTTTGACGATTCCACCTCTAGCTGAGTTATTATCATTCAACAGCAGCACCCGCCTATTACTCAACTCCAGTTACCATTCCCATCTGACTAGGTCCATCGCAAAAAGCTCTATCTGGCATATGAGCTGGTCTCCTACCAGATCGCGCCACAAGTCAAGTAGCCCATCTTGCACTCGGTCCTGTACAACTAGTCGGTTCCCTGTCGACTCATTTAACAGTACTGCTCCTAATCCTGCAACGTTACTCTCCCAAGAACCGTCCGTGAACACCAAAACAGTGCTGGTACTGATACTCACTGGGATCGTCCGGAGCTGGACGCTGTCAAGTAAGAGAAGGGCCTCATCACACCAGCTTTGCAGCTGGGGCAAGTGGCGGTCCCCTTTGTCTACCAAGGAAAAGATTCTAAAGCAGGCATACTTCAGAGACCTACCGGCAAAGTAACCGGTTGCAAAGTTCAAAAGGCCATGTATCTCCTGAGCGTCGGAAAGGCTCATGACCCCTGAGTCCTTGACCTTGACGATTTTGGAAGCGATCTTCTCGACCCCCCCTTCTTTGTTTCTCAAGATAGCAGATCTGTCATTTCGCAACCCTGCGAGATCCAGAGTCAAGCCTAAGACATCGAAGGCTGGGGCAAAGGGTTTGCCCTTGGGTCCCGTCCTATCATGACGCCACCCCAAAAGGTCAAGAAAATCGGAGACCAGCATGTCTGTCTCATGCGCACTCGACACTGGAGAAAACAATGGATAGTCATCGACATACACTGCCGCCGGCACTTTCAGATACACATTGAGCAGGAACCATAAGGAACGACTAACCCTATTAAAGGCATACACTGCTGCAGTAGATCCGAACATCAAGGCGTTAGGGATGTAGTATCTCGACCTTCCATGCCTGTCTCTGAAGAAAGTGACTGCCAGGTCCCTATGGCCACTATGGCCGGGCAAGATTGGAAGTTGTTTGTACGCTTTGGACAAGTCAAGGGTCTTGCCGACCCAGCAAAGGTCTCCAGTCTTGCCCAACTCCAGCATCAAAGCCACCAAGTAATCTGCATCTTGGAGGTCAAGTCCAATTGTTGATGTGTAGGCTGCATTAAGTTGAGCCTCCAGCACATCATGGATGGGTCTCAACTTTGAACCTTGCTCAATCACAAATCGTCTCATTATCCTCCACTGGTGGTGCCCCAATGCTTCACTCACTTCTGCTGAAGAGGAGAAAGGCCCTTCGAGAAATTGCAGTTTCACCTCTTCTGCAGCTGTCTCCTCGAGATGTTCTGCAAAGCCCGGGGCTTCTGTTTGAGGCCTCCTTTTCTCCAGGGCAAGACAGCGCCGAGTCTCTCAGTTCCTCTTCAGACATGGAAGCGGCCTTAAGTTTCAGAGGATAACACGAAGGGTGATCGTGAGAACCAACCAAAGGCACCCCCTCCGTCATGAACTTTTTCTGGGAATCATGGATTGCTGTATTGGCGGGTAGCCAGTGAATGTCAGCAAATTCGGGAATAAGTTGACTTCTTTTCTTGTGCTGCCGATGTTGGACAGCTAGAGTGTGAATTCTAGGTAGCGGCAGTGGCTGAAAAGAAAGGTTTTTTGATTCCAGGAATTTCCGAACGGCTGATGGCACCCGCTGGGTAAGCAATTCGGGATATGCTGCTTCACTGGAAGTATCAAAGGACCAGGTACCATTGTCGGCATGGGTCTGATATGGTAAGTGTTCATGGTCGTTTTGGCAGATCGCTGTTAGGGAGTGGAAGACTGTTGGTGTGGATTTCCACCTTGTCCCATTTTTTCTTTGGCCCCCACGGCAACAATTGTGAAAGAAAATTTCGGTCAAAGAATCCGAAAGTTTTGTTAGGTCCGGATTGGTCTGTTCCTGTACAAGTGCCAAAATGGCTGCCCAGAACCAAGACCGATAATGCTAATCACCGAGTTATATTTCAAGGCAGGAGGATATCTACAATGTACAACAAATCTGTACAGTTGGTTAGATTTTCTCAGTCTTATGCCTGAGGTTGTGTCTGGATTCATGTGAGGCAAGGCCTAGCGGATGATCAGCAGATCACAGCGCAGGTGGTTGGGGTGCCCCCTGGAGAATTTTGGATTTAGCAATGGGTCTTTCCCGTGCTCTGGAGGCTGTTCCACATGGCATACCCAAATGGATGTAATCTGGTGGCCTACTAAGCAAGAGATCAATTAAAATCTTCTGATGGTGTGGGTCCGTTAAATCCAAGAGAGCAACCGGAACTTTAGGGTCATGCATGACGTGGCCCACTGCGAGAACGGAAAAACCTGCATTGATCAAACTTCGAGATAGGGATGCTTGCCCATAACAGATTTCTACTGCAAAAGGCTGCGGAGGTGAAACTGGATGTTGTTCTGCCCTTGGGGCTGATTGTCATTCTTGGACGTGGCTGCACTCATGGTATGGCTTGGCCTTGTGGCAGCCCTGCTTGTAACACTGGTGATATCCCCTCTGGCTTTGAGGGCCAGATCCTTTGAAGCCGCACACCCCTTTGTTAAAGGCAAAGCAAATCGGCTTTCCTTCTGGCGTCTTGGCGACACACAACCAGGCGGGATGTCGATGCCAGACCATTGCTTGGATTTTGATTTACTTTTTCCTTCGCCTTTTCCTTTCCCTTTTCGGATTTTGGCAGGTTGGTCGAATGCGTCTGATTTGGCTCTTTTGTTAGGCCGGGGAGTACCTGCGGCTTTGGGGCTCGGATGCTTTGTGGGCATAGGCATCAGATAAGGCATTAGCTCTGGAGACGTCCTCAACATCTTGATCTCCTTGTCCAGCGGCGTCACGACCACACCGGGCTCGGCTTGAAGCTTGCCTACAAGATTATTGGATGCACGGATGAACATCTGCTTGTCGCATTCGATGATCTGCTGCAAAGTGACGGATGCGAAACCAGAAGGCTGTGACCTCTCATGCGACAGGAAGAGATGTTGGACCCACATTTCAATCTCTCTGGGTGACCACAGTTTGGCCTGGTCCATGGCCAGGGATCTCCATTGAAACGCATTCCTTATATCTAATTCGGATCCCACTGAGCATGTGGTTGATGCGGCCTTGGAGGTGATCTTGATGCTCCTACTGGCGTCCAACGACACTTTTGCGTCCTTCTTCAGGCTTTGGATTTCCTGGGATCGTGATGTACATTCTTCCGGCTTGATGCACGTCAAAACATTTTGTTCCAACATGTTGACACACAAATCTACTGGTGCGTGGCTAGGCGTGACTTCTGGAGAGAAAATAATACCTTCTAGCCTAGTCGCTTGCTCTGCCTGTCTGGTCTGCCTTTCGGCGATACAGAGCTTTCGGCTGATAAGTTGTGGATCGGACGGCTCGTCAACTTTCCTCTGGAGGTCGTTGAGCGCAAGGGCATGTGATTCTACTACCATCTGCGGATACAAGACGTCTCGAAAGGGGCCAAGTCTCTAACCGTGACCTTGCTCAACCAAGCATCCAACACCGTGTCGGTTATTTGCTGCGGGGTGGTCGGCACTGCGAATGCTGGGGCTCCGAAGGTGTCAAACCCTTTGGACTGCAGCTCTGACTTGAGCTCATCCTCAACCCCCAGCTGCTTCAACCGTTCAGCAAAGGCCGCCTTACTGTCCAAAGCCGACATGACGAACAAAGGAGAGTGAAAAAACTAAAATTTTGAAATGCTGCTGGATATTTATCCCAGGTTGACCAACACTTCGGTTTTGATGTGATTAAGAATGACACTCTGCTGTGTGTTGTATCCCTTACAGCTAATGGTCCTGGCTCCACAAACTCTCCTTGGCTGGGGCCAGAAAAATGTGGTGTTCCTGCTGTGTAGGGCTTTGCTTTACATCAAGGGCTTTGGCTCAGGCTACCATAAGTTGCAACATGAGGCCCACTACTAACATTGGCCCAGCACAGCACAAGCAAAGCTGCTAGCATTTGCCCAGCACAGGTGCAAGCAAAGCTGCTAGCATTGGCCCAGCACAGGTGCAAGCAAAGCTACTAGCATTGTCTCAGCATTGGCACAGTGCACTACCTCCAATGTCAAAATCCTTGATGCAAAGCAAGGCCCTGCACAGCTTTGCCAGCAATCATGCTGGGCCAACGCTAGCAGTTTTGTTTCGACGTGAGCCAGTTTTTTGTAGGAACATATTGATATTTATCTCACAGTTAAAATGCGACAGGAACCAAAAGGATATATAGTAGATGTCAAAAAATGTAGATGAACACAAACATAAAAATAACATAAGTAAATAAATAAATATATATATATATATACATGAACAGAAATTATATATATATATATACACATGATAAGGCATTAACCAATACATTTATATATATATATATGTATATGTAAATATATTTAGATGTAAATATATGTATATGTATATGTATATATATGTATATATATATATGTTTATGTAGATTCCGACCCTTCCAATCCAGGATTGGTTGTGCATGGTTGGGGCCAATGAAAGGGGTTGTTCCACCAGGAATTCGCAGTATTTCAAACCAAGGTGTAAATGCAAATCACTTCATAAAATCCTAGGGGTGATCTCTAGATGTTACGTGAAGATGTTTAAAACAGGCAATTGGACATTGAGTATGTAATTTAAAGATAGTTTTGTGACATCAAATTTCCATTGGGTCCAAAAAAAAGGTTGTCCAAATCAAACTGAACATGGGTGACCTGGCATAGAGTTGGGTGAATATCCATGTATAATTTATTTTGTGCAAACCCATTTGCTTATGCACTGGTGCGTTTCTGTTTCAAGATATTTATTGGTTTCAGTTTCACACATGATATATATATATATACATACATATATATATATATATACATATATATATATACATATATATACATATATATATACGTATATATATACATACATAAACATATATGTATATATATATATATACATATAGGATGATAGGTGGATGATGGGTGGACCCAACGCTTGTTGTTCAGCAAACCATTTTTTTTCTGACTCCTGGTTTTCCTGTTCCCTGGTTTGTGTCTCGCGCAGAGGGCATTCTTGGGATCAGCTGCAGTCAACATATGTTTGGAAAACAATTTTTCATGTTGAAATATTTCATCTTAAGACGTCAGATTTCAACCAATGCTTGATCCAATGCCAGAAGAATCCGCAGTGAAATTGGTTCCCGAAGGTTCTCAGTGAAATTGGTTCCAGAAGGTTCTCAATGAAATTGGTTCTGGAAGGCGGCTCTCAGGAATTCTACGCCTGTCAGCCGTTGGGGAAAACCACACGGGTGAGAATCAGAATGATCGAAAGTCATCTAAGATGATCAAAAGGTACAGTAAGATGGTTGTCACCAAAGCCAACCAACCATGAATTTCAGTTTGGCACTAGTAATGGACAGCAAACAGCAATGAAGAGACTTGAGACCAATGGGCGCAATGTCAAGACATGTAATACCTCATTTAATAAACAGTTTGAGTTGAAACATGGACTGATAAAGAAAAATCTATGAAGATATCAAAGTCATGGTTTCGCAACTTTTGAGAGCCTCGGGGTCATCCACACGCTCTTCCTCTTCGCCTCCTTCTTCTTCAAGGTCCAAGTGGGCGATCACATCATCATCAGCAGCAAGCTCTGTTGGGGCATTCTTGTAGGACTCAATCATGGCATCCTAAGTTGGTCATATCAAAACAGTTGAAGTGTTGATTGGACTTGGCAGCGTAATGCCTCCAAAACGATGTTATGTTTTCTTTTCGAAGAAAACGCGTATACATGAACATAGACTACCCTGCACATCCACGGCCATCAAAGTCCGAGTTGCGGCTAAATCACGGCCTTTAGCAGCATCACCATTGCATCGCAGAAGCTCAGCTTTGACAGCCTCCTGTCATCCAAAAGTAGTTTGATGCGGTTTCATTTGAACTAATGACTAAAAAATAACTCAATGTAGGTCAAGCATACATCAACGATCGATCAATGATAGAGCAACGCAAGATGTATGACAAATAAATGTAAAGATAAGTGACAGGCTCATGATAGATCAAGTTGAGCCAAGCTGCAGCAATGGTTTCCATGACTTCGTCGGACAAGCCCTCCACAGGTTTGACCTGGGGAGAACAGGGGTGATCATTGTCATTATCATCAACATCATCAATGTCTATTTTACATGATCATTATCATCACCATCGTCAACATCATCATTGTAATTTACAATAATCATCATCACCACCACCATCATCATCATACGTTGGCATCAGTCGAACGATTTGGTTTCATGATGTTTCATGCGAACTGAGTAAATGACGCCCATGACTTCTTTGCCGTTGACCTTGAATCCCCACTTCCCGTCTTTGTACTTGTACTTGTACACTTTCAACGCTTTCTCCTCTGCGGTGCCCTTGGCTGCTGGACGCTTCAAAACCTTGGTGGTATTCGTAGCTGGTTTTTTCTTTGGGATCATATCTTGTTCCTCCTCTTCACTCTGATCCTCTTTTGTCTCCTGCTCAGGGGCCTTTCGTTTGGCGGTTGCCTTCTCTTTTGCTTTCGGTTTTGTGCTAGATCCAGCTTTGGGAGTTGATTTCGGTTTTGCTTGTCCTTTAGGCTTTGCCTTAGGCTTAGGCTTGATGTTCAAAGTGTTTTTGCTAGTTTGGATGCAAAGCCAAAGTGAATCGATGAGTGATTTCACAATATTTCACAAAGATCTGCAAAAATCCACTGAATGATTTCCACGCTGTGCCCCAGCCGCGTGTGATCCAAGATTCAAATCCAACCAAGTTTTGTCTTGGTTTCAAGACCTCAAAATTGAAAATGCTAGTGCCTGCTCTCTTCATCCATCTTCGCTGGTGGTTTGTGATTTCGAAATCAAATCGAATAAATTGATGAGTCGAAGGCCAATGTATTGTTTTGGAAATTCATGGAATGGTTATTGTAGAAGTGGAAACCACCTTCAGCAAAGCCTACGCAGCAGCACTGACAAAATCCATGGTCCTCTCACTTCAACTTCAGGGCAGTAGAAGGTTCCACAGCAACCTGCCCTAGTAGGTGAAACTTGGGTTTCAAGGGTGTCACCTCGCATGGTACACCCTCAGAGATCTTCACCTGGCAGGCGAGGCGGGAATGACCAGACCTATGGCGCCTTGGGGCTTCTTTGTCTTTAGACTCTTGGCTCTGGAAACCAGGGGCATTCCGCACTGGGAGGCTAGGGTGCGCGCAGATTATCATGTAGTAAGTGCATGTGTGGTCACTATATGTCACTATTTGTCAGTGAGTTGCACATACATTGATCATAGAGAGATATGTGTATATGAAACATTTATATGTAAATCTGTGTGTAAATATGCAATATATATCAATATATGATACATATGTTACATACGAATATTTCTACTTACAGAGATTTACATAGTACACACAAACAAGAAAACATACAACTAAAGAAATAGAAACGTAGAGATAAAGGAGAAATTTTGGCAGCCCCAAGCCTCCCAAGTGACACTGCAGTGAGGAGTATTGGGTAGTTGTCCATATTTTCCGGACCACAGGGCCCCAAACACTGCCCCACGAAGGTTCGACTTGTCAGCGGCAGTCAGGTCTTTGGGCCGGAAACAATTGATCTTTGAATCCGGGACCACCTTGTAACGGAAGCACATTGGGATCTGACTTCCGTCTGGTGCCACCTGAAGGGATGATCATTGAAAAAGTCAACCAAAGGGTGGACTTGAAATCTGGGTTCATGACTGGTTGGGTTGGCCTACTTTGACCATCATCATGATGAGATGAAAATGAAATGATTATTTTGGCAACCCTGGCTTTCATCTTGGGGTTCAGAGAATGGTCTACCATTCTGATCTCGGTGATTCCTCGAAGTCGCGTCACATCGCACATTGCTTCTGCAACGGTGGTCAATTTTTTCTCTCCAGTGGAAACCAAGCAAACCACAGTGCGGTCGTCAGTGACAAGCCATGGTAGAAGTCCAGATTGTCCACCGACAGTGTCTCACAGGGTTTTGGACGGTTGGCGGCATGTTTAAAGCCATCCACCCAAATTTCAATAATTGAACATAGCAATGGAACTTTGATGGTTGAAACCCAGAGCCTGACTGAACTTCGATGAAGGTTCCAGTATTGAAACCAAAGAGTTCACCAGCAGCAAGGTCGATTCGGTTGGTGGTGCGGTTCACGATCCATAGCGATCCAGCACTAGTCAACACCAGCTCAAGATTGGGTTCTCGAGCAAGTGGTGCACAGGCTTCTGACCTAAGTCAAGAACTATAGTTCCGAGATACAAAATACAGGGTCTTTCCAAGAAATCCCAGAGACTGTAGTCATAAATGGAAGCAAGTGGAACTCGAAATCAAATTTGTGGTTGGAAAAACAATAGTTCCAAAACATCCAAAAATAAGAAATTGATCATTTAATCATATAGCCATGGTGCGTGTTGCCAGAATCAAAATCGGCCACCGAAATCCCAGTAAGGTTCAAAGTCTTGCGCCAGTTCACAGGCTCATCAGAACCCCACTCAGGGCCTGCCATTGTACGCGATTGCCCCACGCCATTCGCACCCGAGGAAGATGATGGTGGAGCTGAAGCCATCCTCAAGGCCTTGTGCACGGCAGTCTCGTGGGTGATCTTCTCGGTGATCTTCTGGAGATGATCTTTGTGGGTGGCTGTAAACTTCTGGGTGATCAAATCGGGCATCCTGAGATGGGTTTGACTGAGTTGGAATCACCACCAAAACCCAAAACCCTACGGAGGTACTGAATCAAATTACAAACTGTTGTTTGACATTGTTTGACATCCATGATGACCAAATTTGGGGGAGCTTATAACTTTGTTTGTTGGGCACAGCCAAAGAGGCTTCACTTCATTCTCTGAGATTGTAAGGCATTCCATGGCAGGAACATCGATGGAAAAGGGCTCACACGCTCGTGCTGGTGGACCAGACTCATCTACCTTGTCCCACCATTGACTCATGGCCCGCCCCGTGACAAGTTCCCTGTTTGACTCCATGTGATGCCCTTCATCGTCATGATAGATGGCCATGAAGTGGAAATCCCACTTGTTGCCATCAGGCTCGTTCAGAAGAGCATCGCGTTGGAGCTCCCAGCATGCCTGCGACCATTCACTGAACCTGGTGCCAGGGGATCAAGTAGGCCATACAGTTTGAATTTGAACCAGGAAGCATTGAACACCACAATAAAAGTAGATGGGTTTGATTGAACAACAGACCTTGAAGGGACCATGTCCACCACCAAGACCTTTTGACGGTCCGACTCATGCATCCCATCCAGAAGCTTCAAGAGGATGTCACGACTGGCTTTGATGCCCCGCTGCTGAACCTCACCCAGGGTAAAAAAAGATAACAGTGATTTATGTGTGGACCGTAAAGGAAATTCGATCTTTTTTCGTTCAATAATGGTGTTAAATGGTGTTAATATGTATTAATCTTCGGACCAAGAACAAAATCACCAAAATCATATTGTAAAATAATCCCAGGAACCCGCCAATGCGGAGCAAGGGCTTTGTCAGGGTCGGGGTTCTGCAGGTCCTGCACTCGGCTGCGTTCAATGCCAGTGATGGTCCCCAACAATGAGCGACTCTTGGCCCAAGGTGTGCTGGTGTGATTTGCTGAAACTCCAGCCAAGCCTGTTGGGATGATTGGTACCACAGAAAGCCACAATCATCACTAAATCCATGGGCTAACAATGTTGGGTTCGGATTCCCAAATAAAAACAAAAGTTGATGAATCTGATTCATTTACAAGAAACATTGCTGACTTTGTTTTCTTTTGTCGCCCTGGTGAACTGCATCACTGTAGTTCAAGCTCAGCTCGTAGCTGTCGAGTGTCCTTGGCAAAAGGGAATGTATGTTGCAAAAATTTGCAAACCAAAATATGAAACTCATTTATGTTGGTATGGTTACTCAACCAAACACCTCATGTGTTAGTATGGTTGATCAACCAAACAAAACATGAAATCGTTCATGTTAACTTCAATGGCAAGAAGCCCAAGCACTTTGTCTTCAACAAGACGACGATTTTTCAGGGTATTGTTCCGACCCATCCCAGAGTGCCACTGTGGTAGCATCCAAAAGCTCAGGGTGTTCACATTGCCTGAAGCAAGGCCCTGGGCAAGCGTGATCGACTCATCGATTGCCAAAGGTCCTCAGCCATTTTGATTAATGAGGTCTGTAAACATAAAATGGAAATCATTCCGATTACTTTTCAACATCTTGAGGTATGCTGATCGGAAGCTATAATCTAAGGTTGATGAGCATGTACAAAAAGTAAGCTGAGGGACTTGATGGCCAAAGGGTGAAATCACCCAACAAGATCGTCAGCCTCAGTTACTGCTGGGTTGAAATTAAAAGCCATAGAGGCTGTCAAAGTTTCGTGACAAAGGTATGGGGAAACTAAATTGCCAGGAAACCCATCCTTTCCCAGCTCCGCCTGTTGTTGGACGATCGGTGCATGGGCCAAAACCAAGGAAGAGCAGCGCATGAACGTGTGCTTCTTGCTCAGCAAGGTGTCGATGGCGGCGCGGCCACGGATGTAGCGATCGTTGATGTACTTGTAGTCCAAGCTGCCCTAACGGAAGAAGGGAATTCAAAGCCCATTCATGAACTCAACATATTCATGGAAACTTGGGAAAAATATGTTTTGTAAAACCCAACAGAAATTAAAACGACAGGCCTGTTTGTTCACATAGAGCTCAAACTTCTGGGACCATTCGCGAAGCTGTGAGAGGTCAGTCTCAATCTGCAATTCGGTCTGTTGCCAAGTCGTGTGAAGCAGTTGAGCAGATAACCTGGATCAAAGAAAACATGAATTTAAACGGTTTAGCTAATGGAAAACTGAGTCATGACGAGGAGCTGCTCAGCTCGCGTGTGATTCTGGGTCTCCACCTGTACGGGGAATATTTTTTTGTTGGGTGTGTTGATGTAAAATGGACATGGGAATCATACAGCATAGAATCATGGGACATGGAAACATGGAATCATGGGTATGGACCCCCATCACACCAACCTCCTTGGTGTACTTCGACAATGGCCCAGCAAAGATTGACACCTTCGTGATGTCCGCGGGACGGTCGTCTCAAGCAGGAGAAGGATGTCAGCACCACCATGGCGAAGTTCAAACCTGGAGGCGGCGGCAGATGGGGTGTCACGATCAATAGGTTGTCAGGACCAATTATATTAATATGATATTTCAAAAAAAACACGAAATCAAGTTATGATTAGAAGGATGTATGTTGTTTGCATTGGTTGAAGTTGCAAATCTTTAAGACCAGGAACGACCTATGGATCTCAGAGAGACAGGAATTGGCAAACTTCTCGGGGACCGATGAATGAAACTGCTCCAAGCATGCGAGGAAGCCACCACATACACGTTGGAGCTGGGTCTTAGCAAGCTCAACATCAACAAGTCAAAGCCTTTGGTATGCATGGTGGTAGATTTCAACACTATTCGGTTTCCAAAACAAGAAACATTATATAGATTCAAACATACCCAAACATAGGTTTGATGCGGTATACAGCTGAGGTTCCAGGTCCTTCACATTCCAGGGTTTCCGTTGCTTGGGCGACATCGCCACCCAATCGATTTCCATCCTGGTGATCAAAAGGTTCAGAAGTCCCTGGCTGTTGGACAAATAGGATCTCCACGGCAACAGGAACCCAGATGCACTGCAGTAGCCATGGTTTAGAAGACCTTCTGCCAAACCATCGTGATTGACAAACTTGGGCTGAGTATGAATCCTCGGACATGCGACCAGCGGTTGATGATGTTAAGATATAAAAGTATATGAAAGTAACCATGGGGGACCCATTGCAAAAGGAATAGTTGCCAAGATGCGTCCCAATCAATTCAAAACCAAGAATCCGAACAAGTTCGGTCAAGGAGTCCTTGATACTTGGGGGGATGTGTCGTAGAAGGTTCACTGCTGCATTTGACTCCTTCTCCCCCAAAGCATAGGCTTGAGCAAACTGGGATACGCTTTCATGTGCCTGACCCAATGGGCGTGACAAAATTCTCACTATCAAAGAAATGTATGAAATGTATGAAAATCATGGTGATCAAAAATACATGAAGACCACACTGTGGCCACACCCTCACATGCCTGTAGTGACATGACCGAGAGTGTCCTGGACACGCCGCTTCTCTCCAGGAATTCAAGCTGGTGAAGAAGATTGAAGGCGTTTGGGCGGCGCCGCAACTGCCCCCCCAGGGAGACTCCTGAACGGGTTGAATAACAAAACTTCCCAAAGTTGATGATGATGATGGTTTGAGATGCTAAACTAAACAGTGATAAAGCAATTCATGGATGGCCTCTGTTCGTGTTGACAATGAGGTTGCTGTCAGACTCAACTGCAGTGGCATGGATAACGCTGAAAGACCTACCGAACATGGGGATGCAACAGGTGGCACTAGACAGATCATTGGGGAAAAACTGCAAACCCGGAAAACACTTGCAGCATCTATATAGACATGTAAGCGCATATCCTTAGCAACTTGTCATGGGAAAACTGGTACAAGATAAATGAACTAGCGTTATAATATGTTATTCTATGTTATTCTCATTTCATTGTTCCATCCAAACGTTTCAGCACGTTTCAACGTGCCTCCGGACATCGTCTGGCAACTCCTGCAGTCAAAACAATATAAAACGATGTCAGGGGGGGAAACATGGAAAAAAGGCGAACAAGCTGGAACGAGTTTGAATTTCACATACCCCCTCCTTCAGAAGCTCTGGGGAATCATAGCAGGCGTAAAGGATACTCAAGGCACAAAGTGATCGGTTCCAACCTTTGACCAAAAATAACTGACCTGGCCCTGCCACATTCAAGGTGGTCACGTCAGCTGCTTTTGTAGTGGTGGGCTTTTTGTGAAGCCATGCATTTTTCACGAGGCACCCAACCATCTTCTCGGTGCCCGGCTTGTTTGGGTCAGTCTGCAGACCGTTCAACAGCTGCAGCTGACAAAGGGCATGCTGGACCTCCTTAGTTTACCCAACCAATTTTTGAATAGTTTGCAAACAGTCAGGCCCAAGAAACAGTTACAATCAGACCAAACTGACATGTTAAATCAAAGTGTCTGCATCACTGGTTCCCCGCAAACCATAATCCGATCTGTGTGGAAGATGGTATGGCCGGAGAAGCAAAGACGATCCAGCCTGACCGATGTCCGCATCAGTGCTGTATTGCCTGAGCATTCAGGGATGACAGTGTTGGAATGAGATGTGGGTGGCACTTAAGACTCGGACACTGAGGGATCTGGAGGGAACTCTGCTTCGATGAACTCATAGAACTTTTTTTCGGCGTCCTTTCGAGGTCAAGATGGTACCCAATTAAAACATACATTGGCAGGGATAAACACGGCTCCTCAAACATAAGGGCTTCCGACAGGAACAGGTCGATGGTCAGGTTCTTCTGAGTCAAGTTCTCGCACCTAAGTTAGTCATTTGGGGTTTGGTGATGGACACTGTTCCAATGGTATGATTTCAAATTATTTAATACTGTTGAATATCCTCAAGAAAATGCTGATAAGGTACGCCCATGTATCATACAGCTTGATGTGCGGCAACTTCATGGCATCAGCTGGTATGGTCATGACACCAGATCCCTTTTTGGCCGCTTTGGCCTTCACAGCCCCTGCAGCTTTTCCCGATGCAGGCTCCGACTTCCGCTTCCCCATCACCTGGCAGGCACTGGGAATGATGACTGGAACATTGGTTTTGTGCATTGATGATTATGCACAAACTGGAACTCCCAAAAGCTCACCTGTTTTGTGCATAATCACGACCCGATCATGCACAAAAACCCTGAGAATCCAATGATGGGCTGAATTTCTGGGGTGGACGACAACAAGAATTGATATGAGTGAGGTTTCCAATGGGGTTTTGTGACGAATCCCGACCCGATCATGCACAAACAGCTGGGTCGGCAGAGGTACCCAAACTGTGCATAACTGGCCATGCACAAAATAACATTTTCACCACTGTCGTGAAGCTCAAAGATTCCAAAAGATCCCTAAAGGGAACTGGACTGGCATCGCATGGGCTCAAGACCATCGAAGACCTTGATCATAATGTGTCTTAAACACTTTGGATCTATGACCAATCACAAAACATATAACAAAATGGTATAAACATACTGAACATACTCGAAGTGACATAGGTGGTTGTGAGATCGATGGATAAGAACATGTAAGAACTGATGTGATGTTCATCTTGGGCCCAAAAGCTGTTGACCTCCCCTGCAAAGCTAGTGATGACCAGCTTCTCTGACAGCTTCACTAACGATTCGGATGGCTTCAGAGATTTCCAAGCCCTGCATCCACAATTTGGATGCTGCTTTATACAGCGCTTGTTGACTACGACCTCTCAAGTATCTGTTTTCCTCATCAGCGGAGGGTCTCTCCCTTCGAAGTTGCAATTGGTTTGGCACCTTAATTGGGAATGAAAATTGGCGCCACAAATGGTTTGAAAGTATCACGCATAGCCATGATGCATAACAAGCATTCATGTGAAACCATGTTTTGAACACATTTGAAATAAGTGACAGCTTCCAAATCACGCCCTTGAACCACGGGCCAGGCAGATCTTCCAACGGCCCCTCCAAGCTGTGGCAAGGCCCTCAGGGGGAAGCCACTGGCTTTGAGAATCAAGTGTTGACCAAAGAACTTAAAACAAACTGGGTTAACTAGCTTCTGACATATTTTTTGCAACCCCCACCAGCTCACATCGAGAAAAGTTTGATCCACGAATCCGTAGGACAAGTCCTCCAATTGCTGCGCAGCAGCGTGCATATCAAATGGGTCATCACCTCATGGAATGAATCACAGGCAATTGGGATATCGAAGGTTCATAACTGCATGGTCATTGCGAAAAAATCTGTAGGTCACTGCAGGTTGTTTCAATATTGGATGAGATGCGTACATGGAAAAACATGCATTCATTTGGAGTTTTATGCTATGATATATGTGTGCAATGATAAGTGTTCATGATGAAACATCTCAGGCATGGACGCATCAGCCGTGCAAATTTCCGGATGGCTTTGTTTTCATCCGACTCAGGATTCACTGGCCTCTCGGTGAAACCTGCGGCGCAGCATTGGTGTGGGGAAGCGGGGTGCCCAGCCTGTGCACAAAAGGGATTACGATCTCGATCAGTATCAAAATTATCAAAGTAGAAGTTGCAATGTTTCGCATGTAAAAGAATGAATAGGCACATCTTATGTAATAGTTTAGTAAAGGGTGACTCGTTTTGACAATCATAATGACTTTGACCCGGTGGTGCATGGCCTGGCGGACAATCTCCTTGAGCCCTTGCAGCCACAGAGGCTGGCAAGAAAAGGAAAGTGGTCGGCTGCCAAGTTCCGTCACTCATCCATTGTTTGGTCCTGGCATAATAGGCACGGAAGGAACTTATGGGATGTTCATTTGAAAAGAAAGAATTCGGATACACTAAAACCAATGGGTCCTCATGATGACATCGGAGGAACTTGGTATGTACTCTCGTCGATCCCAAAATGATGAGTCAATTGAGTCTCGCTGGAGTCCTGGCAGGGTGCTAATGGACATCATGTAACACAAACCAAATCAGCATCACGTTTCATGGGCAAATGAAAACAATTAAATAGAACTGTCCTGTGGAACCGATGCGTTCCAAACGGATGGAATGCGGAGCCCCCGGCCCACCAATACCTGTGAGTCGAGCATGTTCGAAATGATGGGAAAGCCAATTTGTCCTGAGCTGGTTGAGGATGGGAATGAACATGCCATGGAAAACCGTGGAAAACACTGCAGGTTGTGTGGGTCAAACATGGTCCAACCAAAAAAAGATTTATAGTTTACTTACATCAAATGAAAAGTATCCAATCTTTGTACCGGGTCATGAGCTCAACCGATCTCATAGGTTCGTATGGCCGATTTTGGGGATCATTGAAGAATCCTTGCAAACATTCTTTGAAGGCCGATGGTGTCCACAACTCATGATGTTGTTCGATGTGACAACGTAGCAAGGCAAATAGGGCGTCGATGTCTTCGTGGGAGTGTCCGCTAGCCAAAAAATTGACTTCAGCACCTGCTATTTTGTGTAAAGCAGTCCACATTGCCAAAAGGCGAAGGGTACCCACATTTTTGACCTCCTTGCTACAATTATCAGCTTGAAGGTTCAACCATACCAGTCTGAAGTCCACGGTATCCGCCAACTTGCTGAGGCCATGACAGATGATCTCTGCTGTGCGGCTGCTGCCGGTGGTCAAGAGGCTGGGGGAAAGGGCCACCAAAACCAGATGTCCGTGCACCAACAAGGTGGTGGACGTTAACCGCGGACGGTTAAAGTTTGAAAACTCTTTGGATGACATACACCGACTTCTGGGCCATGCATGTTTTTGAGCATCCATGGAGTCCAATATGGCAGTGATTTCACACTCACCCAAAGTAGTGGCCCCCAACCGAGATCGAGCCCTAGCAGCATAGTACACTTGGCGGTCTTTGTGCTGCCTGTCAAGGTGCTTCTGCAACATAGCATGTTGAGCTCTCCTGGCTGGAGGGCAATGCCCCAGCTTCTTTATGATCAAACGATGCTTGATACACAAAGAGCACTTGGAATGATGAGTGTAGAACCGGATCCGCAATAAGTGCTCGAAGTCGGATTGCCAAACCTCGAATGACGAAACCCATGAACCCTTAACCCGAATGAACGAATGAAGCCAAGGTCCAAAGTTTTTACCACGTTTTACCAAATCAAAAAAGCAATGTTGACTTAACTTTTATCGAGGGTCTGAGCAAAACAGTTTTCGACCGATCTTGTGGCCAGGGTTTGCAGCCACACACTGACGATAGTAGTCACTGATTGTTCCATAAGGCAAATGCTTCATCTTGCTACGGTCCAAATGTGGACTGTCCCTTTTCTTGGACCCTTGTCGTGGACGTTTGTTTGAATTCAACCCATCTGGAATTGGTTCTGCAGCTTCCATGTAGAGCTGGGTTAAAAACATATGAACTCGGTCCCAGGTGTCGCTGGGCGTTTGTTTTCCTTTGACCACAAAGCGACCATCGTATGGGCAATGCTCTTGCCCTTTTTGTGCTGCCACATGCATCTTTCGAAATCTGTTTCGACCAATCCCCATCAACCTCATAAACCCTCTGTTGCACAACGGGTTTCCAAGAAATCGGATGTGCCTCGAACCAGGGCATGGTGAGCTGTCTTGCATTTGCAAGAGCTTGAAGACCTTAGTTGGTAGCTACATGATTAGGTGGCTCCATCATACATGAGTAATCGATTCTGAAACTCAAGGTTTTGATGAGTTTGCTTGATTGCATTGGCTGGGACACCCTGACGTACTGATCTTTCTCCAGCTTTGTCATGCCCCCAAGCTGTTTCCGAAGTTTCAGCCATTCTTGGATTTGATGTTCGCGATATGCTGAGAAACACAAAGCTTTGCACCCACAGCTCCCTCTGATGAGATTTGCTAGATGCTTAGGACTGTCATGTCGTCCAAAATGAACCTTTGCAAAAGAGCCCTTTCGGCGACCCCTGGCAGGTGCCCTTGGACGAGGAGAACGAATCTTCGGCTGGGGCCCCGGATTGTCATTCGTGTTCTCTTCATCGCTCAAACTATCAACCGGACGAAGAGAAGACTGCATCCTGACATACCATTGACATTGAATTTCATCTCCAGTCAATTTTGAACATTCGCAAAGAAACTTTGGAGTTTGAGACAAATGCATCATCATGAACTTTAAATATCAATACGGACTTAGATATATATTTTAGATCTTCAAGACTATCAGCATGTGAAGCATTTACCTTTGATACACATAGGGATATGTGCAAAGATGTGCAAAGTATGGCAAAGTACGGGCAAAGCATGGGCAAAGTCAAAGGGGAGGAAGGTTCTCAAAAAAACGATCTAGGAGGCACGGTGCCCCTTCCTCAACTCAGGCACCTTCTTGGAGACCAGGAAGCTGCAATCTCAGATGTCCTGCGACGGTTGGAAGTTGGCGATATTGGTTCCTAACAAACAGTGAAATAGTTTAGTTTCTTGGCTGTCCTAGAAAGGAATTCTCGAGAAAATCGCAATGCAACCCATGGCTGCGCAGCAAAGGATTAGGGATTGCAACTTGTTGACATTGCGTTTCTATACAACATCATCTGACATATCATTGATATATTACCTTTTGGATTGGGAGCTATTACCATGGATTGGAAATTATAGGGTGCTATCACCATTCTTGGACTGGGAGCAGTCACTGTTCTTTTGTTGTTGGAATTGATGCCATATTTCAAGGATATCCTCTCAAACCAACCTGACGTTTGGCAGCGGCACCAATGGAAAAACATACAGAACAAAGATTCAGTTTCAGAAAGAATCGAAACTGATGAACAGCTTTTGCGAAGCACTGTCAAAAACAGGTCGGCACCACCCACACTGCTGGCAGCAATGGGAAGAGGCCAATGAAAAACCGAAATGCTGAGTGACATGTGTATTCAATATTATTCAATCATCAAGTCACCAATGCATCTCAAACATTCTCAAACTCACAAACTGAAATTGCTGTTTGGAAGCGTTCAGAAGTTCACTCGATTGCCATTTTCCCTTTGAATTGGCACTGCGCTCGATTTGTGGCACGGGTGGGGGTCATCTAGCCCACATAGTCATGAGACTGCACATGCCTAGGTATGCCATGGCTGGCACAACTATGTTTCCACATGCAACAAGTCTATCCTTGTGATCATCGCATCGCTCGTTCGTGAGCCATTTGTGGATAGGTGGCACTTTTTGGCCACTCATCCATTTCCTTTGAGGCCACGCCTTCAAGTCCTGGATGTCCATGACGCTGTGGCCCTGGCCGGTCTTGCTGGGCTCAGGTTCTCAAAGTTCGTAAGTTACGTACATAAACTTGTACACAATCTTTTACACGCAAATCTACATTATATATACATATATATATATACATATATACACATATATACATACATATATACACATATACATATATATATATATACATGTATATATATATATTCAGATATAATATACATCTATATATATATTTAGATATATGTAAAACATATATGTATATATATATATAGTTATATATATATACATATATATACATATATATACATATATTGGTATAGATATAAGGACCATTAAGGACCCAAATATGAAGGAATGAAACTTCTTTGGCATAAGCTGGATGGGGCCTGGAAGAAAGGGAGCATTGGATTGGCAATGAGGATGAAGACACGTTGTCTCCAAATCTGAGTTCAGGTTTAAGATCAAATTCAAATTTTGATTACGATAAAATACGATAAACAACTAGCAGGTTAGAAGGAGAGCTGCTTAAAAGCGATTGAAAGCTCTGTTGTTTTGCATTTTTTTGTTGCTTGCAGATTTCACTTACTGAGTTTTCGACTGGCGCACCAACCATGTGCCCATCAATGGACACGTATGTCATCCTGAGGTTCCGCTGCGATGAAGCCTGGCAGGCGAGAACGGTGGCGAGGGCTGTTGGGTTGGATGGGCAGTGGGCCTCGTGAAGGTATTGCATCACTTCTCTGCACTTTGGTGACAGTATGGCAGCTACGTTTTCCAGCAGCAAGAACTTCCTTAGTTTCATGATAAACCGAGCGACAAGTTGTATGATCTCTAGAAATAGTTAAACAAAATCACAATAACTCAGATTGGATGACATATATAACATGTAAATGTTCAATTTATTTTCAAGATTCACCGGCCGACCCAGGCCAACAGATTCGTCATATAGCCGAAAGATCTCCTTCACCAGTACGGTTCTGCTGCCACCCAGAACAGCTTGGTTTCCAGCATTGCTCACATCCTGCCATCAATGGTTGCCATTAAAATTCCAAACTGGGGTCGGGAAATAGTGGTGCAAGAAGTGATTAAGAAGTAATCGTGGCAACCCGGCCTGACATGGAAAGCCAGCTACATATCCGTCGATATCAGGACCAAGATTTGCTGCCGTGGTTTTCACGATATCTTCCAGTATAACCCCTGGGTCAGCCAGCCCATCTCGGATTCGAGCAGCGATCACAGCTCTGCAATGAGCAGATTGTTCGACCTAGGCAGACTTGAATTTGGTGATTGTTATGTTGCTGTAGCCTGTCTACATCTAAATATGTCAGGGGCACATGTTTTGTGATGTATCCAATATGATCCAATCAAATTTTCTTGAGCTCCCCACGTAGGACACAACTGTCACAAACCTGAGCGAATCGACCCACAAATCTTGGTAATCATTTGACATGGGATGACTTTCATTTAAGTCTTGGACGGCCGGATCCCCAGCTCAAATCCCAATACTCCCGAGAAGAGGGATGCCACCCGATGAGTGCGCTCCTCACAACCATCTAAAGCTAATGTTCCAGCGCATCTAACCATCATAGACTTGTTCATCAAACAATTAAGGCATCACTTCTAATTACCAAAGTTGGGACATAATGAACACAATTATGAAATAAAGATGTTGAATTTTACATACTTTTTGAAGTAATAATAAGTTTGTTGTCATGACTGACCCTCTCCTCTTGGGGCACCTTAAGCCACGGAAATATGGCCTCGAGTTTGTCCTTCACACTGCCATCGCTCGCACAGGTCCAACCGATTGGAAGGCCTCGAGACAGCAGGGCACCACGGAACAAGGGAGGCTGTGGGCAGGAACTTGCTAACAATAAATTCATGTATATATGGACTCACATTATATCCTAAGGTTATCTCGACATGTATATGTGCATTGAAGATAAGATATGATTACGACTGGGGTTCCAAACCAGACAAGTGCTCTGCAGTAGATGGATGGCAGTAAATGCCCTTTGGAACTTTGTGCAGTCGGCACTGATCCCCAAACTTTTTCCACCAGAAAATCTGGTTTGCGCAATCCTTGGAGGCAAAGGCCAATAAATTAGTAAGATTAACGTAATTTTGTTGGGCATGACCGACTGAGCACACGACCCCTGAGCCCCTCTTGCTGAGGAAATTTGGGTTTGCTTGGACAGTTGCCCCGTAGAGTCCTGGGCCAAGGTCATGGATGGAAACGGTCAATCTCAGGGCAGGGGACCTGAGGGCAAGGCTGATGGTGCCAAATGACTTCAAGCATATCTTCTTCGTGACTAACTTGTCTTTGGCTGGCAGTTTGGAACGACTGCCAGGTTTGGGTTTCCTGGGAGGTACCTGAGTGAAATGTAAAAAATCCAAATCAAATTAAATACAACTGATCAATGAGTGACAAACAAGCAAAATCAGTTCAACATGTGATTCAACAACGCAGTCAAAAAGCCAGCTCGATGACATGTGGAACCCATTCCAGCTGTGGAAAAAACCACGGCTTCACCCATCGGACGGATCCATGCAGTGTAAGCTCACCCATAGGTGGAAGTCGGACCTGCCAGCAATGGTCATCGCCCCCCAACCATAAGCGACTTCAGAAACATGTCAGCTTGACATCCGAGGCCAAGTCAGAAGGCCTACGCTGGGCAAGGCTTTAGGCGTGGCCGGGCGGTAAAAGATGTAAAAGGAATTTGGCATATAATTATTTAAGCTGCTGGCTCATCATCTTCATCATGGTTGGTATCGGAGAAGCCCGATCTTAGAGCTGAAGAGGTCATGGACATGACTTGAGTTTGTGAACTGAGTTGACTGGTTGATATGATTGAGCTGACATGATTGACACCCCTACTTAGTGTCCAACTCTGACAGGTGGTCCACAGCATTCAGCGGCATGTGACCCGAGGCAAGGCGAAATCATGGGCAAAGGGCTGGGACGTGAAGATAACAAATGCAGACACTTGCAAAGATAAGCAACTTTGCCACAGAAAAGAAACTGACAAACGAAACCTTGTGGAAACATATGAAATGAAATCACCTTGCTTGCACAAGGAAGGGCTGCTGAATCTAGCTAGGACTTCCGCTTTTCCCCCAAAGGTTTCCTTGCGAGGCAACAAATCCCAACCTTGGATTTTACCAAGATTTCAAAGACCCCAAACATTGCCTTGTATTGGTGCCTGTAGCTGCTACAGGCATCTAATGGCATCTATACGATCTATATACCTTCATCCGTTGATCAAATATCTCTGGATCGGTTGGAGAAACGAAAGGTCAAATTTCGATCCAGGCAAAAAATTGTCAAGCTGTTTGGATGCTTCATCCATGGTGTCACAAATGGTAGTGTAAGCATCTTCAGGGTCTGCACCATCTAAGTCCTGCTTGGCCAGGAAGCGGCTGACCTGAGCAGGGCATGAGAGTTTTTGACACCCAACATCAACATGACACAAAACCATTGGGATCCCAACATAGTACAAGACACCGGAAAGGAATGCCTTTTTCTGAATCGACGTGTCCTCGATTGACAGCCAGAGGTTTCACTGCAGATACTTGATCTCATTTACAGCCAAATTTGATTGCTGAGTCCGCTGCAACAAGGGCCATCATAGATTCCCCCACCGGAAAGAAGTTCATCAAGCCACCCTGAAATTAAATGGAGCATGTGGGTATGATTTGTTAAGTACACTTACGTGTGCATATGTAAAAATGTACATCTACATCTGGGATCACTTTTACCTAATTCATTGAATATAAGTATAATCAAGTATATACATAGAAATAGATACTGGTATGTTTATGGATGGCGTCTCCCAAGTAGGGGCTGCATCCCACCTCATCATCTGTGAGATCTTGATCTGAACAGCATCGATTGTCCACCTCGCATGGCGATTTGCAATGGGGAGCCGTGAAAAGGGGTTCATTCATTATGATTCATTTTCAGTTTCAAAGATATCAAAAGTCGAATCAAAGGTATCAAAAGTCGAAACAAAATCAACAGCCCATTGGAAAGAATGAGGGCTGGACATGAAACCTTCCTGCAGGACCACCCTGCACGTGTTTCATGATTCGGGTTGACCTCAAAGCCATATAAGTCGAATAGACTTAAAAGGACATGGAAAATGAATGTGTTGCAAAGACTGTTTTATTTGTTGTTTCATATCCAAGGTCATGGCTCTGGAGACCATTGCATTGCGTTCTTAGTAGATAGAGCAAGCTCAAGACCAAACCGCCAGCGGCTACAGAATGTGAAAAATCTGAGCTGGTGACCGAGCGATGGAGACGCGGAGGGGATCGACTTCGCGAAGGTTCCATGGCCTGGTTTGGGGTTGGGGCCATGGCAATCCTTAGTAATATATCTGAGTGATTTTCTAAATGTTCATTGGGGTCAGAAATTGACATAAGAGCCATGAAACCAAAAAAAATCAACAAAATGCACCAACTATAGGTTCACCAGTCACATGCCCACCTGTGCGCTATCAGTTGCGGGGCGAGATCAACGAAAGTAAGGGCCAAATGCTAAAAACGACCGGCCGGGCGAACATTGTCACTGTGTGACCTTAAAATTGTGAAAGTCCGATATGGCCATGTTACCATAACATCTAATTTTGGGGAAATACGACGCTTGAGTTGCATATACTATCATATACTAATATACACCCATACATCAGCTAATGTCACATCTGTACTATACATATCTAGCTCCCAGTACTTGTTTTATGGGGTTGTTTTTCGTTTTTAAGCTTGGTTTTCCAACAGTGGGGTGAAATTAGTTCCTTTTCTATAGCCAGCTTCTGGGTAAAAAAGGCTAGAACTGAGCCAACAGACAAGTCAGCAAGCAAAACTGCTAGTTTTGACCCTGCACCTTTTGGAAGCAAGACTGCTAGTTCTGACCCAGCACCTTTGCAATCAAGACTGCTAGCATTGGCCCAGCACAGGCACAAGCAAATCTGCTAGCATTGGCCCAGCACAAGTGCAAGCAAAGCTGCTAGCATTGGCCCAGCACAGGTGCAAGCAAAGCTGCTAGCTTGTCCCAGCATTGGCACAGTGCACCACCTCCAATGTCAAAGCCCTTGATGCAAAGCAAAGCCCTGCATAGGAGGAACATCAAATAAAATTTGGCTGCGGTGGATTTGATTCCATCCGATATGAGTCCGTTCAACCGATACTTGCTCATGTCTGGCTCTGATGCCTGCTCATGTCACGATCCTAAGTACCAACAAACTCTTGGTGTCCAGCTGCTATGCGCTCTTGTTTTCACAGCTCTGCGTGCTGCAGATCACATGTCGCCTCTCTGAGTTGAGGATGCCATGAGGATTCTGATACCCTTTACAGTGGCCTGGGCTAACTCTAGAATCAACTCTATTGGTTCGTCCGGCGGTGAAATAAGCACCCATTCTTGTAGAGTGAGCTCGGCCAACTCCACCTCAAGTTTCAACTGCGCATATTCCACCTCCAACAGCGAGTGGAATGCTCTTGGATGGGGGCTCAGACCCCCTATGGACCTGTAGGTGGTATTTTCAGTGTTGTGCAACTCAATGCCTCTGAAGGTGCACATGACGCGTCGACAGGGGATCCATACGGTGGTGAAATGTTCGGTCAAACAAGAGATCCCCATCTGCCTGATTATTTTGGCCAGGAACTCGCAAAACCACTCGAGCCTCTCCAGGTATGCTTCCTTTTCTCTACTTCCAGTTCCAGCCAACGTACAATCACTACCAATTATAGGACCGGATAACCCCACATGTTAACAACTTCTCCAGACTTAGACTGAGCACAGAAAAAGCAACAAGGGAAGAGGAAGTATGAAAGTGATGGAGGGGTGATGGTGGGTGAGTTTGTGTGTATGTATGTATGTGCATGTACAGGTGTGTCACTTTGGTAGTGTGTTAACGATATGTGTATCGGGTGTATGTGATGTTATACGTATGCGTATGTGTGTGTGAGGTGATATTATTTGTCAATCAATCAATCAATCAACCAATCAATCAACCAATCAATCAATCAATCAATCAATCAAATCAATCAATCAATCAATCAAATCAAATCAAAATCAAATCAAATCAATCAAATCAATCAAATCAATCAAATCAATCAAATCAATCAAATCAATCAATCAAATCAAATCAAATCAAATCAAATCAAAATCAATCAATCAATCCAATCAATCAATCAATCAATCAATCCATCAATCCAATCCATCAATCCAATCAATCAATCAATCAATCAATCAATCAATCAAATCAATCAATCCAATCAATCCAATCAATCCAATCAATCCATCAATCAATCAATCAATCAATCAATCAATCAAATAATCAAATCTATCTATCTATCTATCTATCTATCGATCTATCAATCTATCTAGCTATCTAATCTAATCTAATCTCATCTAATCTAATCTCATCTAATCTCATCTCATCTAATCTCATCTCATCTAATCTAATCGAATCGAATCTATCTATCTATTCATCTTTAATGCCGCGCAAAAGCCACCGGGGCGTACATCCGAGCCCTTGGCAGTGCACATTGTCCCACACCTGCCACGCAAAAGCACCGGCAGAGCGGCGGAGACCAAGGGACGCCAGGGCGTACATCCGACCCCTTGCAGAGCACCAAGTGCCGCACCTGCCACGCAAAAGCCACCGGCAGAGCG
>Ga0126342_10002389_pt1 | contig 29165 bp, 23 predicted proteins | sample Cyp1metagenome_FD_92528 | JGI IMG/M metagenome (GOLD analysis project Ga0126342, IMG submission 92528) | Coral microbial communities from Lord Howe Island, Old Settlement Bay, Australia - Cyphastrea 1 metagenome | ecosystem: Host-associated > Invertebrates > Cnidaria > Coral ... | reverse complement strand
CATATAAGATTACATAAGATTACATTGACATAAGATTACATAAGATTACATAATATTACATAAGATTACATAATATTACATAAGATTACATCAGATTACATAATATTACATAAGATTACATAAGATTATATACACAAGATTACATAAGATTACACAAGATTACATATATATAATATCTCCCCATCACATTGTAATTTAAACTCATCTGAATCATGTCAGTCGTGCTGCAACTTTTCCAAGAACCGCCCGGGCTCCTCCTGCTCCACCACGTCCTCAGGGATGGTTTTCATGGGAAAACCATAGGAAAAACCATAGGAAAACCCTGGGAAAATGAGGATGTAGCCTCTGGTAAACAGTCTCAAAAAACGAACTGGAAAGATACACCATGCTAATGGGAAAATCAACGAAATTTCGACTGGGCCATGTTCAATAGCTATTTTGCCAGAGGGTAAATGGAACGGATTTCACCAACCCCAAAATTGGATCCCACTGCTTCGGGGAGCTGGCCATCTCGGCTGGCCATCTGTTCCACTTACCACGGATCGTCACTGGCAAGTGGGGTTACCCAAATGTATGGTATGTAATGTAATGTCATGTCATGTATTGCAATGTAATGTAATGTATTGCATGTATGGTATGGTATGGTATGGTATGGCATGGCATGGCATGGCATGGTATGGCATGGATGTATGTATGCGAGCATATATCCAATATCGTTATCAAAATCACAAATAGCAAGCATGTTCAATATCTGAGAGCGATTTAGAGCAACAAACTAGCCGCAAGTTCGGGCGCAAATAAGCGCAAGCGAGGAAACAAGTCTGGCCTATAGAGCCTAAGGAGCATCCTTTCAAAACATCAAGCATGTAAATATCCAATCATTATTGACATTTTGGAAACAAGCAAATCTCAAAACCGGCAAACAATGATAGCAATTGAAGATCCAGTTTTTATCAAACCCATTCGCTCCCAGAACTTAACATAGCTATGGTATAGAACTTACTTCAATGACTTAGCCACCAATAAATGGCGCTAACATCATACTTTTTAAAGCCATGTTCAATAGTTATCTTAGGCACCATAGGGATACCCCAAGTTTCATGAAAATCAGCCATCCCAGCGACACGCCCAGCGCGCCCGGCGCGCCTGCTCCTGCCTCCTTCGGCGTCGCTTATCGACACGCCCGGATTTCAGGATCTTGTTGATCTCCCTGAAGCTGCTCCAAAACGTGGAGGCGAAGTGATCTATCTATCTATCTATATATATATATATCGGTAAATGTGTATACTTGTATACGTCTATATTTTTTGTATATATCTCTCTCTCTCACCATGGTAATTGATCTCATTTCCATCTATTCCATATCATTCCATATATTTCCATATCAACCTAAGTTGCAAGTACTTTGGCTCCGTCCGAGGCACGTCAGGCGGGTTCCGGGACCAGCAGTTGAAGGTCTCTCCTTCTCCTTCTCCTTCTCCTTCTCCGTCTCCTGTGGAACAGGGGGTGGTACATGTCTTTTCACATCACCAAACTATTGGACACACCATCCCCAACAAATACCATGGTTTTGTTCCCAGGTGATGTTCGAAATTCGCAAACAATATGGATATTCATGGAAGTTCGAGATTGCAGGCTTGATCTGATGGAAAGGCCCATGGTGTCTACAAATATAGCTGATTGGTGGTTTCAACACCTCTGACAAATATGAGTTCGTCAGTTGGGGCTATTATTCCCAATTAATATGGAAAGTCTTAATCCATTCCATGGTTCCAGTCACCACCAACCAGATAAAATCTATTCAAAGGAATGGCGGGTCCTTTTAGGTCGAAGTCTTCCTAAAACCACTTCTGAAATGTTGCTGTAGCCCTAAAACTCATCCCATGTTCGCTCGGATGTTCCATGATTTTAAATGATTTTCCATTACAAAGCACATCTTTTTAAGGGGAAACCCCATGGCTATGGAAATCTTCCATCCCAACATTGTCTTTCCCAAAAATATGACCCCATCCCCAATTTATATGCTCAAGTGGGGTCATCATGGGTCATCCTCCAAAGGATAGATGGCAAAACATATGTTGAACCAGGACCTACCCTCTGGTAAATTCACGTAGACCCTGGCAGTCATCGGGGTTGGATCATATCAGTTTCCATTAAAACTAGGCTATTTTCAGGGTCCAACTGTTAATTTACCAGAGGGTATCTTTATTTCTTCATGTTATATTCCATTGATTTTCCTGGCTAGTTCTACTAGTTCTATCATTCAGAACGCCATGAACAACCACACAAAAACCACTGTTGATGAAGTAACTAAAAGTAATGCATATGATTAAGATTGATGAAATATGAAATAGAATTAAGTTACGAGTCATGAATTTTGAGCACTATCTACATCTGTATTTGCTGCATAATTAGATCTAATTAGTATCTATCATCATCAACGGTATCAACCGCTGCTGACCACTTGCACTATCAACGACCCGGAGACACTATTATTGATAGAATATATTATACGCCCATGTTTGTTGGATATCTGGCCACTACATCATTCAAAGATTCGGATCCCGATGTGATTGGGATAGTGTCGATAATTCAAAAACTGACTTCCAAGTCTACTGACAAGAATTGCTTACCAACTGTCGTCAATAATGAACTTCTAGGCTGTTTAATTGGAGGAGTGTCACTTAAGTATCAGAATATATCATAATCTCACTATTTGGGTGGCAGCCACTGGTTCATACACCATTGTGAACAAAGAAAAAAGGAGTTGACTTTTTCAGCATCAACATCCATCACAATGGTTGCTTGGGATTCCATGGTATTTCCCCATAGTCACCCCCGGTTTGTTACGGTTGTTTTACCCAACATCCGTCAAATCTGTGATTTATGAAATGCTGAAGTCAAAACAGTCAAAACCTGTAGTTCTCCAATAAAGAAAACTTCACCAACGCCGTAGTCAACCAACACATGTATTATATCATCAAATTCGGATAGATAAAAAATTATCTAATTGGTGGTTTCAACCCCCCTGAAAATATGACAGTCAGTTTGGATCATCATCCCAACTATTGGGGAAAATAACAGCCATGTTCCAAACCACCAACCAGTTATAGATCACAAAATAATTCACCAGCCTGAAAAAAAGGCCATCGGGGGATGATTCCCCTTACTTTTTTCATCATTCCAGTGACACTGCAGTGAGCTCACGTCACATAATTCACCTCAAGTCCCGCCAATAGTCACCCCCAGCTAGAAAGTATAATCTGTCACATATTATGTCTCACTATATTCTAGCGGGATTGGACTTTTCTATCTAGGTGTTATGAAAAAAAACCTGGAGCTATCCCCAGATACCCATGGTGACGACTGGAGATCCACCATTTAAAGAAACTGTCATTCAATGGATTGGTTTTATTTGGAGAATCTACACGAAACCATGGATTTTCCCATTGTATACGGGGCTTTCCGGTTAAAATTGTTCCCAAGAAAACCAATCCATTGATATCCAACTATATTTCATGGTAAACCACTATATTTGATGGTAAAAACCCATGTCAACCCCGTATACAATGGGAATGGCTCGCCTCTTCCGAGCTCTGCTCCATCGAGCCCGCGCTGAAGGGCCGCAGTTCCCACATGGCGGACGGTGGGCGAAAATCTCCCTTTAGCACTTTGGGGGATGGGTTATAGAACCCCGAAACAAATATATAAATGATGACTTGGGGAGAGTTTTTTATGACAGATTGGAAAATTGATTTACCAGATTCATCTTAGATCTATAGTTTTTCTCAAGCTGAGCATTCTGTTCGCACATTCTTTTTTAACAATATCTGCGAACATGAAGCCATCTTTAACCAGAATTTACTCGAATTCATGGATGATTTGGGTTCCAACACAGGCCAGGATGGATGAATCACGTTTTTGCTCCAAGATTCTGATGCAAGGCTCACGGGCTGGTTGATGCTGGTTGCTGCTTTGAAACGCTCAGTTCTGTTGGACGGGACTGTTTTCATATGTTTCATCGTTTCTTCGTGTCCATGTGCTTCTCTTGGCCTATTTATCTGCACACCTCGAGCCAAAACCCGGAGATGTTTTTCCATGGCCACCGGTCGGCACGTCCTGGTAGCTGTGGCCAAGATTCAACGTCACTATGGACCCATGGGTCTCCATAAAAGAACGATTCCCAAACTGCAAAACCACCAAAAAAAAGTATTTCATAGTATTTCTATAAGATTATGATAGATTATGTCTTTACTAACCATCATTTACTAACCATCATTGGTTTGTCCAAAAATTCCAGCCAGCAGCACCTACCAGCGGTAAAACCACCGCGCTGGGCATCGGACCATTCCGCGCAAAGAGGCTGGGGGAACTCCCGAGGCTCTGCACCTGAGCTGGGTGAAAGCCTGGCGATTTTTGTCTGGGAAAAACCCAGGAATTTGACCAACTTGAAGTTAGAACAACAAAATATATATATATATATAACAAAAATGTCTGGGAAGTGCCAACTAGAATCGTTGTGCAGTTTGCGAGGTTAAGACCATACATTCTCACGTCTGGAGCTATGCACGCCATCTCGCCGGTCACCCTGCGCAGTCTGACTATGACCATTGGAAAATCGAGCCACTTAAGTTGGATCAGATTGAGTCTTTTCAATAGAAACTTCACACCATTTTAAGTGGTGTCCATTTTCCCATTCTTACCCTTTGCTAACCCAACATAGCTATGAAACATGTGAAAATGAGAGTTGAAAAATACTTCTCCAACATGGTGATTTTCCAGTTCGCAAAGTGTGAGTTCCTTCGTTTACTGGAGGGTATCCAGGGTATCCATCCACTTGCACCGGGAAAACTCCCCTTGGCACCACATCGGCCAGGACGGCTTCAGGACAGCGTTCCAAGGCTAAGAAGATGAAGAGCTCGCCATGGACCTTGAAATATGGGGTCCATGATATCCATGGATTCTGGGAAAACTATATGGATTTAGTGGATCTTAATGGGATTTTCATGATTTTTAGTGTGTCTTAATGGGATTTTCATGATTTTTAGTGGATCTTAATGGGATTTTCATGATTTTTAGTGGATCTTAATGGGATTTTCATGATCTTTAGTGTGTCTTAATGGGATTTTAATGATTTTTAGTGGATCTTAGTGGTACTTTAATGGGATGTTAATGATTTTTAATGGATCTTAATGGGATTTAGTGGATCTTAATGGGATTTTAATGGATCTTGATGGGATTCGATGGATTACTTTACCGGCTTTCTCCTGCCAAGCCACATCTTTGCAATCCAAGTTCTCTCCAATTCCAGCCTCGCTTGGCCGAAAAAACATGGCAATTTCAGATCTCCAGGATTAGAAGAGCCTACAACTAATCATCTCCTAAATTTCTCCCCCATAATTTGACGGTTAAGTGTTGATGGTGTTGATGCTGATTAAGGTTTACCTGGTTTACCTGGTTTACCTGGTTTACCTGGTTTACCTGGTTTACCTGGTTTACCTTCCCAAACTAGATCTGTTGCAGCGTTCTCAGCAACTCATCAGCACATAGCAACAGGGCACATATCGCGACACTTCGGAGAAGAGATCCTCGGTGCTGACTTGGCGGAGGCAAATAGGGAAAGACAACATGAAATTCAGTGGGTTCTCCATCAAAAATACGAAAAATACTGGAAACATCTGCAAACATCTGTCCAAATGCACTGGAAACCTGGAAACATCCAACTGAGGACCCTTTGGTCCTTCGGTCAATATTCATGGGACTCTGCTAGTCAGGCAGGTCAGCATCACATCAGGCCTCTTTTTGGTTTGCATCATGGTGAGTAGCAATTGACAACGCCAAATCGGCTGAATAACATTAGCCATTTAAAGTTGTATTCCGGCCGAACATCATCAAGCTATAAACAGGGTTGCTCCCAACACCCCAGATAGAAGCGGCGTTTTTAATCGCGAGGAAAAGAAACACAACTATCACATACTACCACTATTTTCACCGTGTGGATGTACTTTACCCATAAATCCCTATAACGGGAGTGAGGATTCTGGTTCCTTCAACCACTCAACCACCAGAAATACCAAGTTGTCAATTTTAAACCTTATAAAACCTCCATAAACATCATAAATCAACAATTCTCCCAAGTTTCCCCAAGAAATTTCCACATCTTTCCTGGAAATGTTTGGGCGTCCCGACATTTTGCACCGCCCAAAGGATCTCCGGGGTGCACAGTGGCACGGCGCCCGAACGCAGTCCGGCGTCCTACAGGGACATGGGGGATTTCATGGGAATTGATGGTGGTTCATTGGGATTTTATGAATTTTATGGGGGGGAATACCCTCTGGTAAACAAACATAGTCATTTATAGTGAGTTTTCCCACTGAACATGATGATTTTCTATAGTTATGTTAGTTTACCAGAGGGTATCTCATGCCAATGTCGTTACCCCCAGATAGAAAGTATCATCATGTATCACATAGCCAATGTCTCACTATATCTAGTTGGTGGTGCAATAACCATCTTGAAAAATGATGGAGTTCGTCAATGGGAAGGATGACATCCCATGTATGGAAAATAAAATTCATGTTTGAAACCACCAACCAGATTGGGATTTTATGAAATTTATGGGGGGGAATATCAATGATGTCGCAGTCGCAGTCAGGTCGGTCAAATTCACCCAGATAGAATTCGGATTCGTTGAACCCGGCTAGCGCTGCGTAGAGATTCGCAAAAGAAAAAAGGCTGAAAATGTGACTAATGTGGCTAAGACAATCAGAAACCATCCCCCAGTCATCACAATTTTGATGGGTGGTATGTTTAACATTCCCAGTGGGTAGTTTATGACATTGTTTTACCCACATTGGTAATCATTATCCACTAATTAGTACCAGAATGTACCATCATTAACCAACAAATATAACCATTAGCATTACCATAGTTAGCTTCATCTATAGTTATCATTACCATTACCATACCATTACCATTACCATTACCATTACCATTACCATAGTTAGCTTCATCTATAGTTATCATTACCATTACCATACCCATACCATTACCATTACCATTACCATAGTTAGTTACCATTACCATTACCATTGCCATTACAAATATAACCACAGTAATCACCAATGGATTTCTGCTCATTGGCTCGCCGTAATCGCTGTTCCGGCGGAACATAACGAGGGGTCCATGGGTCTCAAGAAGGTCTGCGTCTGGGAGGTGGAAGAGGTGAGCCTCAGTGCGATGAGCTAAGAATAGTCATCTGCGTCTGGTGGTTTCATCTGTTTCATTATGGGGTCAGCTTAAAGAAACGTCCAGTCTATATATTCTATATGAAATATTATCATAATCTCATATATGATCTCCAGAAAATTAATTTTCATATTATCATCATTCATCTATTATGAGTTCGTCACTTATAGGATTATGACATTCCCATGGGATTATATTGATAATCATTCGTGACGAACTAATAATAGATGTTAGACTATTATGATAATATAGTCTATTAATATGATGCACTCATATTATAATAGATGTTAGACTATATAATAGATTAGTGACGAACTAATATGATGCACTCATCGTCACGAATCATTTCCAACTGAATGGGGAGTTTCATGGGATCAGTGCATCAAACGATGGGATCCCATGGCTGGTCGAAGAGTTGCCCTGACTTCTCGGTGGATTTTCCCCAAGGGATCACCCTTCAAATCTCGAGGAACTCGGGGAAATCGATGATTTCGATGGGCCCTGTTTTTTGGGGGGTGGACAAGTAAATGGCCCATTAATAGATGATTTTCCCAGTAAAACCTCCTTTTTTAATGGATTTTCCATAGCCATGTTAAATAACCAAAGGGTAAATTAACAGTTGGACCCTGAACATGGCAATGTCATGGGAATACCCACTGGGAACCCAACCATACTGGTTGGTGGTGCAATTTCACCATCTTGAAAAATGATGGAGTTCGTCAATGGGAAGGATGACATCCCATATATGGAAAATAATCCATTCATGTTAGAAACCACCAACCAGATTAACATAGACCCTGAACATCACCAATTTTGAGTGGAAACTAATCTGAACCAACCCCTATCTTGCAGGGTTTATGTTAATTTACTGAAGGGCATTTATTTTTAGCAAAAAAATGCAGGTAACAAAAAAACATCAACCAGCTGCAGCCCAAGGTGGCGTTGTGGTGCTGCTACTCACTGTGCTGGTGATGGTCTTGGTGCGAGTGACCTTGAAGTCATAGACCCCGGATGTATGTGAGCTGCTTCGGTTGCCAATGTGTTTTGGAACATCCTGAACATCAAACGCTGCCAAAATACAGACCGTTTAAATCAAACTTGAAGATTTTGAATCGAAATTGTGACTAAACAAATTACTGAAACTGGAGATTTCTGGAACAACTCAGAGGCCCAGTGGTTTAAATGTTGTTTCCAGGAACCTAATTTTTTCCAGTGGCATTCCACCATCTGCGCAGCCAAGTGGTCAACCAGCCGTGCTTTGCCAAGTGGCAGTGGTGACAGTGCTGCTGGTCATCGATGTCGTTTCTGGGCGACGGTGCGCAGCTGGAACCCATGGTGCGGACACGTGGTGACTTGGGGATCCCCCATTTTACGAACCCCCCCCCTATAGCATGGCATAAACACATAGAAACCCTTTGTTTTATCCATTTAGAGCAACTGCATAAGCCGGGAACATCCTTAGAGTATCGGATAGAGGTTTCCATGAACAATTCTACTGGAACATCAACAGCTCAGGGATGTGGCCGGCTCTTAACCAGACTCTGATCTACCGGCTTGTAGTCCTGACTCCATCGCAAACCTATTTGTCACTCAACTTAATTGGAGATCATCATCCCCTTAAATAGGCTTGAACATATCAAACCTATGTCCGAAACAATCAGCCCAACATCAAAGCACAGTTAGAGGTTTCCATAGGTTTCCCAAAATGGGGAATACTCCAAAAACATCCACGTCATGGATGACCAATTTAGTATTGAAACCCATGGTGACTTGGGGATCCTACATTTTAAGCACCCCCCCATGTGGAGCCGTTTCGCTGCAGCCCAGGGGCGACTGATTGTACTGGTCAAGGTGGTCTGTCAGCGGACGGTGGAATTGAACCATGACTCACAGGGTAAGTGGATAAACCCAATAAAACATCCCCAAAATCACAATCTACATACAAGTAGGAGTTTCCATAAATGGGGGTTTCCATAAATGGATGGTTTGTAAGTGAAAATCATATTAAAATGGATGATTCAGGGGTACCCCCCATCTTAGGAATGGGTGGTATACACCATCAACAAATGGTACATCATTGGGTGTCCCACATCATCATGGCAGGCGTGTTGACCATGAAAAATTGGCAATCCCTAAGAAAACTGTGAAGAACACGTGCGAAAACATAAGAAACCATGATAATTTCAATTATTTAACCATCAAACATATGTGGATAATTAAATTAACTAATCACCAGGAACCTTCTTTTTCTCAACAAAAATATGCAGTTTTTGATATTGGAACATATAATATGTACTCATTGGTTGATCTATACATCTAGGCCTTCTAGGCCTTCTAGGCCTAGACGTTGTGGCAAACCTTGGAATCGGGGAAGGTGGGATGGGAAGACCTACCCGAAAATCGCTGGTGAATGGATGTTTATTGATGATTTTTATTTGCCCCTTCACTGTAATCCCTTCTTTACAAAAGACATAGGATTGGTTTGGCAGGGTTGCCACTTCCGTATTTTTTTGGTTGGAAACAATAGGATTTTTGTTGTAATCGGTGTCTTAACACTAGTCCCGCAGCGAGATCGCCAAGGCTCAACGCTGGTGGTGCTGGATGTGTCCTCAGCGCTTCAAAAAATGGTCAAGTCTCATGCCTCTGCGCCATGACCCTCTGGTGATATAACACAGTTTGGGAACTGGAAAACCACAAAATGGGTATATGATATGATGGGATATGATGGGTATATGATAGGCAATTCATCAACAAACAGTTACAAACAAGCCAGTTTCATCCATTTTCCATAGTTATGTTAGATTAAGAGATCTGCTGTCACTTCTGGAACTCACCGTCCCAAACAAAAGAACCGGTACAGTTGCATGTTGTGGCACCTGCACCGGCATTTTAGCAATGTGTGCATGACGCATGCCGGAAAAAAAAGTCGTTGCGAGTTCCTCCATCCGACACATCAAGCTGTTGATTTGTCCGCAATTTGTGCGCATTTCCTGACTTGGATGCTGCTTCAATGTACTTTTATGCGGTGATGGTTATCGAATTCCAACTCTAATCAGCTACATTCAGCTACTACCCTCTGGTAATTTAACAAAACTATAGAAAATCACAATTTTTAATAGGTACATCAGCTATAAATGGCCATTTTCAATAGGTATGTTTGTTTACTGGAGGCTTTTCATAGGTAAATCATCTACAAATGGGCTGTACGTTCCATAGCCATGTTCCCACGAGCACCTGGATTTCCACCCATTCGTACCATGCGACCGTCACCGTGGTGAAGGTGGTCTCAGGTGGGAACTTTTGGGGATATCATGGGGATGTACCCTCTATATAAACATATCAACATACAAAAAAAAAAACAAAAAAACAGGTTAACAAATCACCATGCTATTAGCTGGGTCAATCAACTATTTCGACTGGGCCATGTTCAATAGCTAACGTTAGTCATTACCAGATGGGTAACCAACGAGGGATGTAATGATGAGTAATCAAACGTAACAAGCCGGAAAATCCCAGCTTGTCCATGGAGGTTTATAGCTGGGAAATGGCATCCGGAAAGCCATGTTTGGCATTGACTCGCCGGGTCAGGGACTTGCCACTGACCTATGATTTAAACAAAGTTGCCATTTGGCCTACCCTTTGTCTAAGTCGAAAATCGAAAAACTTGTACAGGTTAGTTAATAGAAATATCCCCACGGGGTACCAAAAAAATACCCATGATGGTTCTTGGCACTCAAATCATGAATGCAGAAACCACTGATGCAAACATTCAACCTAATTTTAGTATGTTCAAGTGATTTTCATCTGCATCAGTGGCTTCTACATCTGTTACCTCACCAGCGATTTGCATGTGAACTCTCAGCATCGAGAACATTCTATAATGATCTTTTTTATCTATAATGATCTATGTACATAGTAGTCAGGTCAGTTAGCTTCCATAGTACCCTCCAGTAAATCAACATAGACCCTGCCAGATGGGGGTTGGTTCAGACTAGTTTCCACTATTTTATTGGTCAGTTTCGGGGTCCAACTTTTAATTTACCAGAGGATAGTAATATCCATTAACCACCATTAACCATCATTAACCATCATCAACCAACTGTAGATTGTGAGTCACCATTTGTTTTCGTGTGAGAAAACTCCATCATTTGGGATCTGAGTCTTTGACCGTGGTGGCGGTGGTGGATTCGGTGGTGGTGTTGGTGGCAATGACCTGCACAGCGAACGCAGGGTGAACGCTGAAAAAACATGCGAATCTTTAGATACCCTGCCCCCCTCAAAAACAAAAAAAATCAAGAAAAGCTGGGCCTCTTTGCAATTTTCACATATGTTCTCCCTTTGATGGCGAAAAAAAAACATTGTCAAGTGGGTATGGGTTAAAACAAGGCACCATTAGACAAATAAATAAATGGTGAGGACTAAAAACTTCGAAAAATCTCTGGTCTGGTGCTCAATAAGAGATACCTTGCCAAATTTCTGATCATTTGGTGCAACCTTTGGGTTGGTTCCTCAAGGCTTGCCATTATAGTTTCATATATATATAATTAAATAGTTTCATGAAACTATAATGAAACAATAAAACTATGAAACTATATATGTGGTGTATATATATATGATAACTATTATAGTTTCAGTGATATGGGTGATGATCACCTGAGGTTTGGCTCAAAACTGATTCAGATTCTGAAAAGATACTGATGCCGGTCCGACGAGCATTTTTTTTCAAACATCACGAACTAAACATAACTAAACTGTTGCCAATCCATACTTTTAATTTCTATATATTTCTATACTGACACTGTTTAAGAATAATGAGCCTGACTAGCCAGTCCTTCACCATTTGGACCCAGGATCTGGGATTTTGCCACCAAAATCTGCATCAACATGCGGATTTGAGGGGCCATGATCATTCACGGCAACGAGTTTTAGAGGAAAAAACACCATAACTTATCAAACCATATCAAAGCCCAAAATTCTTGCAACTCCAAAAATTGAAACACTCAACTGTTTGAACACTCAACTTGTTATTTTGTTGGATCTCAAAAACACGTCACAACGGAGCTCAAGCCCTTCCCTTCGGCTTTGCTGAGGTCCAAACCACTTCACCTTGCGAAACTCAGGGGACTCCGAGGATTCACCGGCCAAAAAATGGGTCAAAGTGATGGGAACTCACTTTGGGTCACCCAGATAGTGGGTGGTCAAGTCATGTGAACTGTCTGACTTGGGTCTCCACGTCCGACGTTGGAATATCACTTCGATTCCAGCTGGTGATGTCTGATCCCCGGAAGGCCTTCGTTTTTGCCTCTTTGCGGGATTTCTGGCCAAAGAATCCAATTGAAAAAGCATGAAAAAACCCATCTCCTCGAAGGGATGAATCATGGATCAAGGCCCGGCCTCTGAGAAGCAGCCACAGCAGCCAGTTCCACAGGGCTTTCCCCATGGCACGCTGTGGGGCACTGAACATGGGCACAAGTTGAAGGCAGTGCCTTGGCCGTAGCTAAGGGGCCATGTTGGGTGTAAATGCTGGGTCAAGTGATTTCAGATTTGAGATGATCTGAGGTATGAACAGTTCATCTTAAGACTTGTTATGCTGCAAAAATGTAGTGTTAAAATCAAAACGACTTACTTTTGATTAGTTTTCTCATTTCCACCAGAATCAAGGTACTTCGATCAACAAATGTCATATGGATGCTGCAATGCCCGTGCGGTCTTGTTGCGGCATCTTGGCTTCGTGGCTGCCTGGACTTTCTTCATGTTTGAACCACCATGACCAACATAGCTGCAGCCGGGAAACCAACACATAGGATCATGATGCTGAACATGCCGTCTTACTGTGGGAAAGTTGTTTTTCAATCCCGGGATACCACGGATCAGTCGACCCAGTCGTTGATTGACCGAATTTACTCAACAAATGGCCCATGGCTTATACTTCCGTTATTTCTGACACCTGTGAAATCACAGCCATTCTTAAAAAAAACAACATCCTTTTCGTTTGTCTCTGGGAAAGGCCCGAAATCCATCCCCGCTGGAACCAGCACCAAAAAACATCAAAAATCAAACGATTTTCCAGCGATTTTTACGGGTAGAAACCATAGCAAATGCCACCTGCACCTTTGCCAACGCCGCAGTGGCCATGATTTTCCGCACTAAAGGGCTGGAGGCCTCCATGGCAATCCATGGTAGATGGCGCCCCACTGGATGTTGAAATATGACCATGTCAGGAACCTATAAGCAGAAATAGGGTGGAACAATATGGAAAAAAATGTAAAAAAAACGATGTGAACATTATTGAAAAGGCTGCGGAAAACATTTGGTTGCTCATTTTTTAAAATATAGTTAAATGCATCCTGCAAAAGAGACATACATAATTGATGGGTGTAACAATGTTCAACATGTGGTGACATTGTCCGCAACTTGCTCATGGGTTAATCATGAAGATGTGGTGGAAAAGTAGCAACAGCTAGGGACGCAGCAGCACTTGTGGCTAAGAACACCATCCGTTACCAAACATGGCAATTTGAATTTCCCATAAAAACCTCCAGCTAGCCATGATTGATTGCTGGAGGATAAACTCATGGGGAATTAGCCAGGGGGTTCTGAAAGTACAAAGTCTTAGCTGCAAACGGACATTCGCATCGTATCATTTTTCGAGCCTATATCTATACACATATAATACCATTTCGTTATTTAATGTAGCTATGGAAAATCACAATTTTTGATTGGTAAATCATCATAAATCCTCTATAAATAGCTATGTTAAATAGCCAGAGGGTACTGATCTTTCAAACATCTGGGATCACAATCCGTGGAACCGCACGTGGGAAGCATTCCCAGTTCCATTCCATTCAGTTGAGCAGTGTTCAACCCCCGGGTCTCAAGATGCTGAATGGATTATGTCATAATCACCAACACACACATACATACACACACACATATATATTTATTTATTTACGCATATTTATATACCACAATACAATATATAGTATGATGCTTCTCCTAATTAGTAAATTGGATAGGAATTATATATATATATATAGTATAACCCCCATATTATCATCAAACAACAGGGGTAAATATTGCAGCCACGCTTTCCAACCTCTCCTGCCCTCAGCGTCAACGCCTGGCGTGAACGATCGTAGGTCGGGTCGCTGTTTTTTTTTGGTCCCAAAAAAACTGAGAACGTGTTGAAAATGGGTGTTCATCTGCCCAAATATTGTACATTAGTGTGCTAAATCTGCCAAAATATGGTACTAATTTGGTACTAAAGTTTCTGATCTCCATGTCAAAAATTAGAATATATTTGTATGTTTCGTGATGTTGCTACCGGGACAATTCTGTAGCTGCTATTTGGACCCAAAGGCAAGTGGGCGAAGACATGTTGCCATAGAGGTGCAGTGGAACTATGTTCCCCTCACTAGGGGCCTCTAACCAACCTGAGGGCCGACTCTAGAAGCCGGGACCCAACATCCAGAACGATCTACAGCTTGATTATGTACAGCACCCTATCAGTAGTAGCGGGTAAAGGATCGAAAAACTATTATTGGTATCAAAAAAATATCCAAAAGGGGTCAAAAAAATATTGGTATCAAAAAAATACCACCAGAAACTTACACCCTCATCAACCATTGAGCGCACCACTTTCTCCACAATTGCGCACCAAATGCTCTCATCGCTAACTCGGATGCTAATACGAATGCGTCGGTCTCCGGACTGTTACTGCACATATGTCGGTCCGTCTACATTAATATGTGGATGTATGCATGTACGCACGCGTGCATGTATGTTTGTATATGTCTGCATGCATGTCTTTAGTGGATGTATGATGATGTATGCATGTGCGCACGCGTGCATGTGTATTTACATGAATGTCTGCATGTACACGTATGTTTTAAGGCAGCCTTCTTCTACTGGACGTGTCTTACTTTTGCCTGAAGGCCCAAAGACTAGGACGCCAACATAAGGTAGCAACTCAAGATGTAGCAGTACGCTTTAAACATGCGCACAGGTGCGCATGTTGCGGCTTGCGCAGTGCAGAGCAGATCTACTCATGAGGGATGAGGGTAGGCATAACAGTGCCTGTGAAGGCACAAACATCAAGACGCCAGCAGAAGGATTGCAGACTCAGGATGTAGGAGTATGTCTTAAACCTGTGCACAGTTGCGCATAGAGCTCAGCACAAGATGTACCAGTATGCTATAAGCTTGGGCGCAGTTCTGCGCAAAGCAGATCTACTCACCAAATCAGGCAAAGATTAAAACATCTTTGATACAAACACGGTTTTCTCAAGGTTTCGCATAAACCTAGCAATTCGCAACAAGAACACAGGGGTTTGTGAAGACCTACTATTTCGCATGGCCCTTGCAACGTGGTGAAGCTGCAACTTTCTAATTTGCTGCTTTCCTTCCTTCCTACCCTCCTTCCTTCCTTCCTTCCTTTCTTCCCTCTCCCAGAATAGATTTTGTTTTGATCCCGATAATAATTTGTTTTGATCCTAAAAATAAATATATATTGATCCTAGTAATATTTGTTTTTTGATGCGTATCCCAGTAGTAGTAGTAGTAGTAGTAGTAGTAGTAGTAGTAGCAGTAGCAGTAGCAGTAGCAGTAGCAGTAGTAGTAGTAGTAGTGGATTTTATATAGTGTACATATATATATATATAATTCGTGTATAAATAAGATTAGCTATAGATATTAATAAGTATGTTCTAGTCACCCAAACTTCACGGGCTGAAACCTATCAACTTTCACAAGTCACCACGATGGCTGAATCTGAGCCCCATACCATGGCAGATGGTACAGGCCTGCGGTTGCTGTCTTCGGTGAAAATGCGTTGGAATCTGGACCCTGGAGAAAAGGGAACACGGTGAATCCAACATGAACATGTTGGGTCAAAGGGTTCATGATCCTCAAAGGGAGAGCGCCCAATGCGTCCGCTATTCCAAACCGGTGAAACGGACACTGCAGGGGACGCCGGAACGCAAACCCATGGTCTTTAGCGAGCCATATTCATTAAAAAAACAATTATATGAGCCACACTCTTGAGTGCCATTCATATGATGCATTTTTCAAACATGAGAAATCATGAGAAATCATCAGAAATCATAGGCCTTTTTATCACATAAAGAATCACAATCACATTAAAGCCTTATCATTCAATCATGGAACTCCAATCCTTCATCCAATGGAATCCGGGTCCACTAGGTCCACTGGGTCTGATCATTCCGAAGATGTTGGATGTTTTTCACAGCTCCAAGAAATCATGGTGGATGTGGGGGAAATCACATATTTGGGATCATACAATACGGGTGTTTGATACCAGGGGGGTGGCATTATACAAGAAGAACCAAAGAACCTTTCAACAATGAAGTGCATATGCACTAAACATCACTAAACAACATCAAACAGTTCATATTCAAATCCGCTAAACCGTTAAACATTGAGTACAACCAAAGACTCAGAGGGTATATCAATGTATATCACCTGAGTCCCCCTATGTCTTAGATATTGAAATCCCAAACACCCACTGCCGCCACTGCCCGCGCCCAGCACACCTGGCACCGGGTTGGCCGGCCCCGCGAGCCGCCGCCGTTGAGAAGCTGCTTTTGTTTTTCATGTGCGACCCGGTGAAACATCTACAGGCCTAGAGGGCAACCCCATCATTTATCATGTTTCATCATCTTTCATCATCTTTCATCATCTTTCGTTGCTTTGGCAGAAAATCTTTGCATGGGAAAGATGACAGCTTCAACATAGCAAAGTTATCTTCAAATCTCATCAGTGCACTGATGGTCAAAGCCACCCCCCCAAAACAGGCGACTGCTTTTGGGTGTTGGAACAGGGCCCGAGGATGCTCAAGGGCTGGCCCATCATTCCCCCCCTAGACGCGCGAAACACTTTTTGGCGATCGATCTTCATGATCTGTGCCACCTGAAGAATCTGCAATCCTGCGCCTTGTGACATGGGCCAAAGTCAAGTTGCATCCTATGCTCAAGGAGAAGTCAATTGATACCAAGCATAAGATGCGGCCCTTCTTGATAACAAACATAGAATATGTATGGCTAATGTCTATATACTTGTCTCTCTTACTCTCTCTCTCTCCCTGTGCACACACATTTACAGATATACATGTATATATACATGTATATATATATATATATATTGATATTGCCTATATAAGTCTGCACAAATAGATATATAGATATATTAGGTTAGATGGATAGATCAGATTAGATCAGATTAGATTAGTTTAGATTTAGATTTAGATTTATTTAGATTTAGATTTAGATTTAGATTAGATTAGATAGATAGATAGATAGATTAGATAGATTAGATAGGTAGCAATTTTATAGGATCCAAGACCGATCCAGTATTCCAAATGTATTTGTCTGATTGTTTCACTTATAGAGTACCTCAACCCAACCTGTGAGATCCAACTCTTTGACAGTGCCCCATGCCTGGAGATTGAATTTCAGGATGCTGACCCGCCACGCACGGTTTCCCTTCCAAAGCTGATTGCTCCTGTCCCTGGTGTCCGAATGAGTAGTACCTTGGTATTAGCTTGGTGAACGCCCGAAACACGAGCAGTGTGAACTATCTTCTAGTTGACGATAAACTGGCACAATAGTGAGAATAGGTTGGTTTTTAGTGCTGCAACATTCCCAAACGTGTTTGAGATCCTGCAGTGTTTGAGAAGGTCACACGTTGTCCTGCAGTGTCCAAACCTACGCCGGCGTCACGCGCGTTCGCGGGGCAATTTCAGCGGAAGTTGAGAGTTGAGTCCGCTCAAGCGACGACGGTCGGGTGGCACGGGAGCGCATCTCGGGCGCTGGAGCTTCACGATAAGTCCCTCCTTAAATTCAAACCACTTCGACACCCCCAGAACAAAAGGCATCACGGCATCATCTGCCGCTGTTCAAAGACGTGCAGCAGGAATGCCAAGGGCCCCAAATATATCATATACCTATATACACTGAACAATGTCGGTCCATGTTGTTTCTTCAGCGTGTCAGTTACTGTCTTGCTAATGTTCCGAACATGTTGCATATCCAAGAACTTCCATATACAAGGCCATTCCAAACTGCACAACAAACACATGTTTCGATTCTTCCCGGGCTATACGATTTGTTTATTACGAAGGCCTAACTTACAGCTTACATAATACCATCTGGTTATTTAACATAGCCATGGAAAATCACCATGTTTAATAGGTAAACCATCTATAAATGGACCATCTATACCATTGCGATGTTAGTCATAACAAGAGGGTACATGTAATAAGCACTCATAAACCCTATGGTGCCCATGATCTCACGTTCCATCTATTTTTCATCTGAGAACAAGAACACCATGACCTGTATGTCCTCTGCCGTATCCACCCGACGAAACATCCAACGACCATGCGCACAGCTTTTCACGCATGGCAAATTTCTCCGAATCTGTGGCCGAGCCGAACCCGACAGTTGGAAGGGGGTTCACTGCCACAGTGAAACCAACAGCCTTGGATGATCAAAAGATATCAAAAGGATTACCATCTGGTTATTTAACATGGCCATGGAAAGATCCACCATTTTTAAGAACGGTAAACCATCTATTTCTATGGGCCATCTATACCATGGCTATGTTAGTCATAACCAGAGGGTATCAAAAGGAATTTTTCAAAATCGATGCTGAAAACTTCCGCTGGGTCCAGCCAATTCCGACCAAATCTGGCCAAATGAGTCGACACATGTTTTTTGCAGTTCACCATTGGGGACATTGGACAGCCCCATTGGAACTGCAATCAACTTCGGTGGGCAAAACCTGGTAACGAAACCACTTATCATGCTGAAACCGCACAATTCTTGACAAATCTTGACAAATCCCACGGTGCCCACGTTTCTTTTTTGGCCAGATCAATTCATCTGCGGCCATCAATTCCATGCCAAAAACAGCTTAGCCCGAACCCAGAACACCTATATATTTCGTTTCTGAAACCATGGATTTGACTCATGAAAAATCCGTGGTTCCATGATTGTCTGGAAGATTTTCCACTGGGAATGCAACCATACTGGTTGGTGGTTTTAACCATCTTGAAAAATATTAGTCGATGGAAAGGATTATCCCATATATTATGGAAAATAAAAAATGTTTGAAACCACCAACCAGCATATAACTGAACCAGTAATAGTGCAGCTGGGTCCCAGGGTTCGGCTGACGGTACCTGCCGTGATCGGCTTCCGCCCTTCGCAATGCGAACAGCCGCCCGAAGGGCCGCGGTTCCGGCCCGGTGTGGGGCTTTGCCATAGCATGAAGCGCTATCATTTCATCGTGATCTATCATGACATAGGTTCACATATATATATATATATATATATATGTGTGTGTAATTATATATTATATATGGTTATGGCTGCTTCCAACCCCCCAGTTATGCAAAGGGGGTAAACCGGCAAAATATACAGCGACATATGGGGGGTTATAATAATGGAAAATCCATCTACCAGAAGAAACCAAAACCTATAAAAAGGCATGTACCCTGAAAAAAGCCAGGGTTTTTATCAAAAACCTGGGGTTTTAGAATTCAGAAATTTTTCACCATAGCACTTTCCCATGAAATTTTGTCTTTACGATGTTCAATCTGCAAATTCTCTCATCAACATGGACCCCATCACATCTTCTTTTCTGCCACTGCAAGCGCAACATCAAGCTCTGAGATATCCATTCTCCACAAAGTGCTTGTATGAAGCCATCAATGATTCAGGGGTGCCCCTCCATATTGCCCATTGCACCCACATCACTGACGCGGGACCGCGCTTCGAGCTGGACGAACTGAAGGAATGCCCACGGGGCTGAGATTGGAAGATTCCACCAATGTTGGGATGTTTACCAGCAAAACAGCTAAAAAAACCATCAAATAGGGTATATATTCAACATTGATATAGCATGTAGCCATCAAAAATTCAGTGATTTAACCATGAAACTTGGTGTAAACTTGAGATTCAATCTTGCATCTCGCAGGATTTCGATTTTTTTCATTGCAGGATACAGTGGCCCCAACGTGACCCCGGCAATCAGGGAAATGAAAAAAAAAATACAGCCAGAGATTGACAACCCATTACCTAGGGCTCCAAACACCTGAGACTGGAGATCCTTAGAGGGTGGTTTGGAGCACTGGGGATATCCCAATAGATCCCCAGTTAAGATCTTCGGTTTTTTTGGGCACCAGGCCTTAAGGGGAGACCTCACGATGACGTAACAGCCAGTTACAAACCCGACGTTTGGCGCAAAGATCTGGTTGGGAGACTCTGTCGCAGTGACGTAGAAATACGTCGAATTTCCGATGGAAAACAGCCATGCCAAGAACTTTTCTGAGCATTACACCTGGATCCTGTTGGTTGTAGAATACCCTGCAAAAAAGGCCAAAAAAATAATGTCTTTGTTGGAGTCCAGCCCTCGCCGTTGCCAAGACCGTTGCGAAGTCCGTTGCGAAGACCGACGTGTCCGACGCGGTGACGTTCGAAACTCTTGGAGTCGACGTCCGTTGTCGACGTTCGTTGTCACAGCCTCCCCCAAAATTGTCCGTCAAAACCCATGACGGATCCATGTAATTATGGTAGAAATATGCCAACATGACTGGGCTATATTGATGGGATCCATGTTACCATTTTTCTTGCAGCACCATGGATCCTATGGGAAATGGTAAAGTTCAAGCTCTGGTCATTTCAACTCGCAAGACAGCTCCTGGAGACAGCTGGAGATTTCATTGGGATGGACCATAGCCAACCGTAGCCAACCTAAGGACACAAGTCAACGAATTCCAGGCACTAGCAGTCACTAGCACTTTGGCATGTGTCCATTTTAGGGCACTTGAGTCAAATGGTGTGTAGCAACAATGACCAACAGTTGCGGGGTTTTAATGATCAACTCCCTGAGTTTCGACGACAAAGATGGCTATACGCTATGCCGACATCAGGATGCCATATGGATGTTTATCACCAAATTGATGCCTGGTAATGGAAGCAGCTAGCGAGATTCCCATCATCTTTGACAAATTGCAGAAAATGAAGGTTTTAAGCAATGCCGTTTTTATTTTTTGAACGGAAGGATAAATCTATACACTTGGAGGTTCCCAAAAAGAATTTGCCGAAGTCTAGACTACCTGGCTGAACGCATCCAGAAGTCAGAGATATTGAAACTTTGGCTCCGCAATGGCTGAAGGCCAATGAAAACGGCCATGCAGCCATAGCTTTGCAATCAACAGTCGCGGGTCGCTAGAAGCCACCTGGTTTGACCTGCAAAAACCACATCCAATTTACACAAGGTATGCGAACAGGGTGCGCGTGGGGGCCAAGTGTGAGTGTGAGTGTGTGATTGTGTGAGTGCGCGCGCACTATCTAGATAATGTAGATGGATAAATTTAAATTAATTATACCCAGATAGATTATGATAGATTGTAATATAGGAGGCATAGATTGAGAGATTGATAGTAGATATAGCCAGATATGTAGGCAAGTAGATAGGTAGGCAGATAGGTAAGTAGGCAAATAGATAGGCAGGCACATAGATCAGTAAGCAGGTAGATACGCAAGCAGGCCAATAATTATTAGGTAGGCAGGTAGACAAATAGATAAGCAGGCAGGTAGATGTAGATAGATAGGCAATTAGATCTGTATCCCATTGTATCCCCATCTTTCATGGTGGGAAAAACGCACAAATACTCTCTCTCCTGTATTTGTTCCCATGAACTCAACTCAGCGACCAGCCACCGCAACCTCTTCGTCTCCATGAAGCGTTCGAACGCTACGCAGTCGAGGGAGGGATTCCCCACAGTTTCAGTGGGTGGTTTTGACCAACATATTCAATCACATGAGGCAAACTCAATAAACAATCCCCAAGTTTCAGGTTTATTATTGGGTATACTCCTACTTGGGATGAGTGATATCAAAACACAAATGGTTGCTTAATGGGCAATTCTATTCTTTTGATTTATTTTGGGGTTTATCACATTATTCAATAAATGTCAGTCACTAGATAATTGTACTGTTATAACAACTATTATTGGATAATAACTTAACAATAGCAAAGCCATTTAATAGATAAAGTAACAAATGCAATTTAATTGTTTATTGAACATAGCGCGGTTTATTGGATATATCAGATATAATTACTCAAGTTTATTGTATAATTAACAAACCCCCATCCTAAGGCCGTGCGATGCCAGCACGATGCCAGCGCGATGCCAGTGCGTTTGTTTTCAGTGCTACCACCATCCCATCCAACTCACTGAGGATTGGGAAGACACGAAGCTGACAATGTCATTGAGTTAGTTGGTTTCTTCACCATGTTTTCCCAATCATAATTGTATATCTGTATATAATTTAATTATCATCGCTTAAGTTTTAATGAATTGGTCTGATATAGAATCCCAATTTTCCAGCATTCCAGATATTCCAGTGACGTTCTTCATGATTTAATCCTTTACCATCTGGTTATGACTAACAGTTCGCCATGGAAGCCATGGCCCATAGAAATAGATGGTTTTCCCAGCGAACTAAACCTCCATTTATGATTGGAATTTTCCATGGCTATGTTAGTCATAACCAGATGGTACCATTCATCTTTATCCCTCATTTTCTCCAAGGCTGGCTGTGGGACTCCACTCCCGCCGGTCCATCGAATTGTTTATCGAATCAAGGCTGGTGAGGGAGCCGAGCAAAGCGGATTCATGGCGTTGGGGGAAAAACTACATGGGGGGTTTATTTATAGCTGATTTATTTGATTGGGAATGGAATATCAATAACTTTCATGATGATAGTTGATGATAGTTAATGATGATAGTTAATAATTAACTATATCCCATCTGATTGGTGGTTGACCTACCCCTCTGAAAAATGATGGAGTGAAAGGTTGGGATGATGACATTCCCAACTGAATGGAAAGTCATAAAATTCATGTTCCAAACCACCAACCAGTATAGCTAGGAACATCACCAAAGTCAATGGCATAGATATGTATAGATAAACACCGAAATGATGTTGAAGAAATTTGAAGCTAAAAAATAGATGCTTAAAGGCAATGGCAAAGTCACGTGCCAGACTCTTCCAAACGTTGCTTACGGATTTCAGACGAGCAGCTTCAGGCACTAAGAGGAAGGCGCATCTGATGCTCTGGTATGGTCTGATGGTGGCCCTTCTGACTCCCTACTTGAATTCCCGAAATAATAGTAAATAATACGAAAAATGCCAACACTTGACAATATCCGAGAGACATAGCAACAGAAAATCCTTCTATATAAAATGATCTAACACATCCTTAACAAACTATATTTAGAAACTTAGCAGGCTTGAAACTTGGTCCATAAACCCACCAAAAATCACCAAAATCCACCATTCCCAAAGGCAACTAATGGCAACTCTTGGGGCCATTACCGCCTCACTGCCACTGCCAGAGCATGCCGCTAGACTCCTGCCATCACTGGGAGTATGAAATCCTTCATGATGATGTTCATGATGCCATATGATTAATGGTGGTTATTTGATGATAATTTAAGATTGTATAATCATCAACCAACCATCCCTTGTCAATGTTATCCCTATTTTTGGATTGTTTGAAATCGATACTTCCGGAAAAACCACATTATTTCAGCAGCTGAAATAACGCCATTTGGTGATACTTCCGCCGACCCAAACATCATTCCACTTCACTTCGCCACCTCTGGTCGTTCATGGTCGTTCTAATTCATCCAAATGGACTGATCCTACTTGGAATGATTTACACTAGTCCTGCTACTATTGTTGATAGTTGGGGATGGTTTGTTACCCATGGTGGCTTTCCACTGGGAGGTGTCCACTAGATGCCAGACAAACGACAGCCAGTTGTTGTGGGCTCCCAGAAATGTCCTCCATTTCCTGGATGTTCGAGAGAGGTTGTGAGAGGTCCTGGCGGTAGGAGATTTTTCTGGTATGTTTGATGGAAGATATATGGGATAACTATGGATAACTGGATAACCCAATGAAAAAACAAAAAAAAAAACATCCTGCTAGTAAATAGCTGATTCCTCCGGAGAGTTTCCCGCCTATTGGGATGTTAATAGGATACAGTATACCCTCTGGTAAACTCGCATAACTATGGGACATCACAGGACATCATCATTTTAATAGGTAAAACACCGAACTAAATGGTCCATTTTCCACAGCTATCTTAGGTTACTGGAGAATACAAGGAAAAACAACACGTAAATAAATGGATGCAACAAATAACATGGATAGTTACTGAAAACTCTGGATGCGAAAATAAACAATATTCACACCCGAGGATTGAACCCACCGGCAGCCAAATACCGGGACAGATTCATCACGCCTCCCCACCAATAAAGTACCCCACTTTTGGGGCGGATCTATTTTTAAAACATGACTTTGACCAGAAAGTTTTACCAATTAGAACATTTTACTGGCTCCATGTTGGGAGTCCGAAGAAGTTCTTTTGGCCTTGACATTGTTTTGATATATTCTGGTACATATATATATATATACATGTATAATCATGTATATATATATGTATGTGTGTGTGTCTATGAAGATATGCTGCCACTTATTAATCCCTGAAGTCAGCACGTGAGTGGTTACAGTATGCTACATGTTTGATTCAGTGGCTGATGGCGTCTTGACAAATCAACCGGAATGGCTTGCCCCACACTTCCCAACACTCCGTGGGAAAAATCTCCGCGAAAACCAGGGTAGAAAGATGAAAGACCCGGCAACTGACATGGCAATGGTTCTTCTCTCTGACCAGAGAAATTTGCCAATTTGAAATTGGAATTTTCGAGGGCTTTGCACTGCCAAGATTTTGTTGGTGCATTTTTTTTTTCTGTGGATATTCCCTTGTCCACCTTCAATTTGTTGCTTATTGGAACCCCATTCCATTTTGGTTCAATGGTAATTCTTGATGGTTTCCTAAGTCATTCAGCTGCCCCTGATCCTCCCCAACGACCTCGGAGAAGGGAATCAGCCTGCAACCATGGTGGATGTAGGGAAATTCTACATTGGGACCATAGAATGGGTGTGTTTAATATTGGGGTTTTAGTAGAGCAAGTTCATAAACCAACCATACAAATGGACTGTTTATACTGTAGCACACTAAGAAATGATCTTGGGGATGGTTTATGATCGCTTTACCAACATCTGGCACATAACAAAAAAGACACACAAAAGCATAAATCAAATGAAAACCTGAGAAAACTATATGCACGTGTATCCTGTGTAGAAAAATTGTACCCTTCTTGGCAAAACTTGGTGAATATGGTGCGCTAACCTCCTTTTCAGGGCCAATTTTTTCAAGGTACAACGCCAATTACTCGTGCAGCAACTGGGATTGTGAGAAAATGTCAATGGAATTCACAAGAAGGGTGCTGACTACCTTGACAGGCTTTAGCCAATACATGTTTTTTGTTTTAGAACGATCCCCATTGTACCCCATGATGCCCATATTATACCATCATTATTGTACCACTATTGTTGGTGAGTTGGCGGTTGATCCCCCGTTGAAATTAGTCCAACCCCATTGATATACCATCATTATAGTTGCCTTGTTCAAGGATCATACAACTTATTAACTGGTGAACAACCCTGGTGATCATAATTCCCCTGGGTTTATCCTATAAATAGGTTTACGTGGGTAAAACAATTTCATAAACCATCCCCCAGTCATCACCATTCCAATAGGTGGTATAGTATAAACCATTCCAATTAATATGGCTGGTTTATGACATTGTTTACCAACATTTGTGGACATTAGTCAACTAAATATCCAGTGATTCTCATGGGATTTATGGAAATTCATATCCATTAATATCCACTAAAAATATGGTTAATGGATGTTATAAACTGGTTAATGGATGTTAATGGGATTAATGGATGTTAATATCCATATTTAACGTCCATTAACATTTAACATCCATTCACATCCATTAACCAGTTACCCAGGGAAGTTCCATTGATCCACCATCCACTGCCATCCACTGCCATCGCCGAATTTTGGCCTTCCTGAGTCTGCCACCAGTCTGAAACGCTGGATGCAGGCCTGGCTTTTTTTCGAAAGCTCCTTATGTCGAAAACATATCCCTGAGGTTGTTGAGCGATTTTTTAGGGGAAATACAATATAATTTAATTTGGTATGATCACTCGCATCATTATTATTAGCATTATTATTAGGGCTGTTGATATTGTTATATATAAATATACATATACACATTGCATATACATATGAAGAATGTGTAAATCCATATATACATATGATTTAATCATATAAAAGCGAATATGTTTCCCGACATCTGAATTGGCTGCGGCTTTTTGAACATGTTGGGTGCAACACCTCCGTGCTTTGATTGGTCACATGGCAAAGCAAACCTCCAAGAGACAGTTTTGGGGATCTCAATCCGAAAAAATCAAAAGATCTATAGAGTCTATTATAGGGCGGGATACTTTTTGATGATATAGCATGATGATTGTTCTCATGGGATATATTGGGATGTCATTATGGTAATAGATATTACATGATATTACGTATCCCAATAGATATATCTATCATGATACCCTCTGGTTATTTCACATAGCCATGGAAAATGGCTCATTTATAGATGGTTTACCTGGGTTTACCTATTTTTCTAGCATGGTGGATCTTTCCATGGCAAACTGTTAGTCATAACCAGATGGTAATATCCTAATATGCCTATGGGCTGATAGATATTACATACTCTCCAGTATCAACAAATCGCCAAAAAGGGTGGGAAATCCCCGAAATCGAAGTCGAGCCAAATCGTTCGCTGGGGAGGGCCATCATCGAACTATGGGGGGAGTTTCGTTCGCCATGTTTCCAGAGGCTAACCCTCATTACCCTTTCATAATTTAACAGTTTGCTATTGAAAATGACCATAGAAACAGTGGATTTTCCCATTAGAAATGGTGGATCTTTCCATAGTTATGTAAACGTTTACCAGAGGGTATATCCATTTAAATCTCACTATTGCTGGTTATATCATGTTATATCCCCATTAGATCCTCACAAAAAATCCCAGGATTTTCATGTATTTTCCATATGTCCAATGTACATCGGCAGTGTGTGCAAGCCCTCTTCCAGCTCACACGAACCTCACGGCACCTCACGGCCCTGAATGTTGGAAGTGACCACGCTCAACGGCATGCCATCGGACACTTTCTGGGGAAGGGTCTCCAAGCAGACCTGGCTGCGGATCTGTGGAAGTTTTTGCACGCTAAAAAAAGCAGTTAAAACTAAAACATGTTAAAACGTAAGCATAGTCACAAAATGTCACTTTCTTCAGATGTTCAAAGGCCTTATCCCTTATATCATTCCTTATCTTTTTGTTTTGGCTTCCGCACTTGGAATCACTCCAAAACCCTGGTGTGATCATGGTTTTTCTTATCAAATAACGAATGACCTGTCAGGTCATAGATCCACCACCATCCCCCAGGATCCCCCCCTGGGATCCCCTTGCGGACCTTGGCGATGGCAGAGTCCACGAAATTCACGAAGACGTAAGCCAAACTCTTCAATTTGTTCGCCGAATTCCTGAGGGAAACTGTTGGCAAAGCCGCAATTTTTCTGAATTTCCGACCATTTCACCACGAATGGACCACGAATGGACCATGGACCAACTGCCACCTTGCAAAACCACAAAAATCAACAAACCTGATTTTTTGGCAACCCCCCAAAAAGATAGAAACGGTTCAATTCTTCACCATTTGAATGGGATCTTGCAAAAAACTTCTATCTTTTCGGGGTGTACGAGAGTGGCTCACATGGAAAGGTGTCATGAACAAAACTGGTAGGTGCCCCGACGACTTCCGAGGAAAGTAAAGTAAGAAGTCGTAACTGTGTCCTGGGTGCTGTCACGCAGTTGCAGAGTGTGGATGAAAGGTATGTCCTTTCAAAAAATCAATGGAATCAGGATATACTGGAGCAAAGGTACATTGATATGACATAGCCATAGCTGACATAGGCATATAATGGCATTTTTTTGCTTGAGATATCGATGTTTCTTGCATTGAAACAGTCTTAACTCACTGGAAGAGGGAAAAACAAATTGCTCGCAAAGAACGCCACATATCTTTATAACAAACATCCACTGTGTTGGACTCGTTCGGTTTGTCTGTTCTGAATGATGGCCTTGTAAAAACCAAGTTCCATTAACAGCCCATCGTTTGTATAGCATTTGACCTCCATAAGCGGATAAACCATATGATAAACCATGATGAACCTCTGCTCGGGGATGGCAAAAGCCATCACCCATGTCTGGTAAGACTTAGGGATTGTTTTTGGATGGTTTTTGGTCCATGCATATTATTTGATATTCCACAACATCTCACCTACAGGGGCGGTTTCTACTGCTGACATCGTGGTCCCAGATTCAGGCGCAACTCACAAAGACAATTGATTTTGGTGTTACCATCCGGTTCTTTAACATAGCCATGGAAAATCCCTTATAAATGGAGGTATTAATAGGAAAATCATCTATTTCTATGGGCCATCTATACCATGGCTATGTTAGTGATAACCAGAGGGTATGTCAAAATATACCCAAAAAAAAACCTCATTGCTACGCCGGCGTGATGCAAACAAAACTATAGTAACTGTGAACTATACAGACTCATGTCGGGCTATTGTTGACCATTCTCAATCATCTAAAAACAAGGAAAGGTCCTCTTGAGGGCGTCGCGCGTTTTTCAACGCACAACGCCTTAAAAACCTGCATTTCGTGAGGGTTGTCAAAATGCATCTTCCAAGAGGGGTCTCCGAAGTAACTTTTTTTTACCTCATCGCGCATACATTGCTTTCAAAGCTTTGGACAGGTGTGAGACACAGTCATTCTTTTCCTGAGATCGCCACTGCCAACTTCGGATGTACTGCAGCAAATGTGGGTTGATT
>Ga0126342_10002388_pt1:20000-29170 | contig 29170 bp, 22 predicted proteins | sample Cyp1metagenome_FD_92528 | JGI IMG/M metagenome (GOLD analysis project Ga0126342, IMG submission 92528) | Coral microbial communities from Lord Howe Island, Old Settlement Bay, Australia - Cyphastrea 1 metagenome | ecosystem: Host-associated > Invertebrates > Cnidaria > Coral ... | reverse complement strand
TGGTTTCGCCATGCGTTTCGAACTTGGGCCATCCTGGCAGAAATGGTCGTTTCGCAGAGAAGTGGTCGTTCACACAAACCACTAAAACTTTGTGGTCGTAAGGTTTCACAGGTATATATATATTTATTATACATATATGTATATGTATATATGTATATGTATTGTCGTCATATATCCCAAAACAAATCCAAACACATGGTTCAAAAATATCAGTTTGATTTTGCCATGCCATCTCCAATCCCTGGCTGAGGTCTGAGGCTTTGATCAACCCCCAGCACAGCTGACTTGAAGCTGTGGCCCATGCAGACTTTGATGAGAAAAACGCATATGAATTTTCATAGCTATGCTGCATTTCCATATATTTCCATAGGCTAATTTTTGCTGTTATACTATATTATACTATGTTATACTATGGTTCTGGGTCCCCGATTAGTCCATACCAGTACAATGTAGTTCACACCAATTTAGATGGGATTTTATGCATGTTCATCCTCCAAGATATTATGAAATTCCTGGGTGCATGGCCCAAAAAACAAAAAATGACCTGCCGTGACTCAGCGTCACCTGCCGGTTTTTGTGGAGACACTCCGCCACTACTTCTCATCGACTTACCATGATGTCCAAGTCAGAAATGTTGGCCCACATTTTGCTTTTCCCATGTATAAACCATCATTTTTAATGTGGTAAACCCAATAAATCATCCCAAAAATCACAATTTTCATAGGTGGTATGTTTACCATTCCCAAATGGGTGGTGTATTATTGTTTTACCCACATTATCCCCAATTCCAATAGATAACAAATTGATGGGTGGTGCTCCAACCATTCCCAGCAACTTTGTGGCCGCCAGGGTCTCCCATAGGTGCTGCTGATTTGCTCTCGCATCGCCACCCATCGCTTGCGTTCTTGCAAGCCTCCCGAAAAAAACCGCTTGGAATGGCTCAAGGATGCAGTTAAGGCCCGAAATACAAGTTACATACAATGTGGGCCCTCCCCAGTTATAAGTTGGTTTTTAAGCCCCAGTAGCTAGTTCGTTTTAAGTACCATAAACCATAGTTATTGGAGTTATGTTCACCAACTTAGCTATCGTTTGGGGGCCCCACTTTGTATAAATGGCTATAAATGGCATGGTTGTAAATGGTTGTAGTTGGTTATAACTGGATTTTTTGGTTATGCTTATAAATGGGTTATCATTCCGCACATGGGGTTATTTCACTGACTTATAAGTGGTATAACTCGGGCCATAAGTGTAGTGGACTCACCAACTGGCAAAACCCTGTTGGGGGAGGACCAGAACCAGAGGATTCGCTCACGTAAATGCCACTTGGACCTGGTCTCCCAAACGAAGGGTGAATAAACATGAACGATTGAAACAATGCCAGTATATAGTATATAAGTAGTATATAAGTAGTATATAAGTAGTATATAAGTAGTATATAAGTAGTATATAAGTAGTATATAAGTAGTATATAAGTAGTATATAAGTCTAAGACAAGGAAAGGCACAACAATGCGTCTTTCTTCAGCAAGAACAAGGCCAGTCAGCCAACTCTTCACCTGAACAGCCAGTGCCAAGTCCATTCCGCACTGAAATCCCAAGGAACTCAGATATATTTGTAGCGATTCAAGTAGCTGGTACATAATGTTTGTCCATTCCGCGGTGTGGTCCTCTAGGAGCACTCAACATGTCATGCCCGAATGTTGCCCGAAAAATCTGATCACAAGGTGAAGCAAGTCTACTTGTCATCCTCTCTGTTGCTCGGAGGATTCTTCGGGCCTTTCTTGTCAATGTCCACATCTGGCGCTAACCCTTCAGCTCAGTGACTTCCAGCGTTGGGGCAGTCTTCAGCTTCGAATCTTCAAGCTGTGGGGCTTTTGCCGCTGTTCTGATGGCTCTGATGGGCAGTCAATCTGAAAAGCGCAAAAAATCGAGCTGTTGAATCGCATGGATCTGCTCAATCTGCCAGTGTTCAAGTCACAGATCAGAGCAGACCACTCGATACGGTGATGTGACCACCGTATCGAGTATCTCCAACATGCATGCGAGGGCAATCTCATCATGCATTATATATACCTGGTTGGAACATATTGGACCCAACCAAATACGGTTATCAACTGGCATCATCTACGTTACGTATTCACATATATGTGTACGTATATAGAGATATATATATATATATATACTGGTTGGTGGTATACCTACCCCTCTGAAAAATATGAGTTCGTCAGCTGGGATGATGACATTCCCAACTGAATGGAAAGTCATAAAATTCATGTTCCAAACCACCAACCAGAATAACATAGCTATGGAACAGTGGATAAATCAACTGTAAATGGCAATTTTCAATAGCTATAGCAGCTATGTTAAATTACCGGAGGGTATATAACATTTATAACATTGTTAGTGGGTCTTGAGATACCCCATAAAATCATTGGTTTCTCAAAAAGACCAAGAATTTGGATGATTTTTGGACTCTCCCATGTTCAGAACCCCCAAAAATAGCCAGGATTTTTGTGTTCACTATTTCATGGCGATGAAAAACCCAGTTGACTCATAAAGTTTGATGGCAAAACTACGATCTTTTTTAATCCAGGATATCTATATAAAGAAACACTTGCTCGCAAGTGAAACTGAAACATGGCATGGTGTGAAACTTTAATATAATCCAACATCATTCTTATACGTAAATAATGGTAAATACCACATACCCTCTGGTAAACTAACGTAACTATGGAAAATCACTTTTTTAATGGGTAAATCCACTATAAATGGCCATTTTCAATAGCTTTTTGTATGTTTACCAGAGGCTATGTCATAGCGAATCTATAGGATCTCTCAGCGCGCGAGCGCGCGCCTTCACCGCAGGTCACAGAGCAAAAGGACCACGCACCTTTGAGCGCCGTCAGTATCAAGTCACCCCATTTATGGAACAACCCCGGTTACAAGTGAAATAACACCATGTTTATGGAATAATCCCATTGAAATAACCATTTATAACTGGTATAATTATAAAGGGCCTTAAGTGTAGAATACTATAGACATAGATCTACGATATAAAGCAATATCCAGGTTGGATTTGAAGCAAACAAGTTCTGAACCTCATGTGTGTGTATATTTATAAGTAGATCATATTATATGACCTAGACCCTCCAAATATCCTTCAACAGAGTAAAATACTAAGATTATGGGATAACACACCATTTCTGAAGGGGACAAGCGGAGGGTCTAGGTAGACATATATCATATATCTACAATATCTTAAAAACCTATAAAACCAGACTTCCATACATCTCTTGGAAGAAAACCATAAAACATCAAAAACAACTACGCTTAGCTGGGAAAAAACAAACTATATAAAGCAAAAAACAATCTACACTTATCTTGGAAGAAAACTATAGAAAAGATCAACAAAACCTACACTTATCTTGGAAGAACACTACATAAAACATCAAAACATCTACACTTATCTTGGAAGAAAACTACATAAAACCTAAAAACAATTGCACTTATCTTGGAAGAAAACTATAGAACACATCAGCAATTCTACACTTATCTTGGAAGAAACCTATAGAAAAAAAAAAAACTGCATTTATCCTGGAAGAACACTATATAGAACATAAAAAACTACACTTATCTTGGAAGAACACCATGTAAAATATCAACAAATCTACGTGTATCTTCAAATCTTCAAAGAAAATTAAAAGAAAAGGATAAAACACCCCCTACATGGTCCCAAATTGTCTGTAAATCGAAGCATCGTTATCATGTTTCAAATTTTATTATTCAATCACTGAAAGGATTGTCATACCTTTCTATATATGCTGTTCTCAATCATATCCCTTGTATATCCCCTTGTTGGGGCCTCCCAGCGATGTGAACGTTGGTTTAAAATCCCTGGCAACTAGTTCGTTATAAGTACCATAACATCATCTAACATCAACTAACATCATTAACATCAACTAATATCGACTAACATCAATTAACTATAGTTTTAAGTTATAAATATCATAAACCATAGTGTAATTGGAGTTATGTGGCCCCCAACTTCGCGATTTTGTTTGCGGGGGCCACACTTTGTGGTTATCTTAGTTTTTTTTGCACCAGCTTAGATACGCGGGGGCACCACACCCCATGAAAAAACACCCAAAGATACTTGGAATATATATATATATACCATTATATATCATTATATGTTATAAACCAAACGAATATTTATCCACCACATCCCATTAAATCACCTTTATAAACCATTACTGTACATGATAAGTATGATAATTATCCCATTAAATCACCTTGATAAACCATGATATGATCATTGCCATTTATCCCACTATGGTTTCCCTGGCCATTTCAGGAACCTAAATTGGAGGTACCTACCATATATAAGGCATATTTTTCAGGCCTAAATTTCAGGGAATATCCCAGCAAAATATGGCCAAACATAACTAACGTACCTCCATGTATTGGAACCTGAAGATCTCCCATTGATAGTATATTATTTGCATTATAACCATAGTTAATCCATAATCCCATTTATAACATGGGAACCATATTTGATCTACAGTTGTCTGTGCATCGTGATGATTCAATCACCTCCCAAATTCTAACACCTCGTGGAGACCTTCACATTCATGACGACCAGAGGGGTGATTGAAATAGTGTGTCATTAAAAGTGGGTATGGGTCAAATTATCCCATTAAATCACCTTTATAAACCGTCAAAAATTATCATAGCCATTTATCCCACTATGGTTGGTGATATCCAAGATTCTGCTGGTCGCTGCCCCCAGCTGGGATCCACAACTCCAGTCGCTCCAGGAGCAATCAATGCCTGGCGCTGCGAGTTATGCCCCCCCAACATCATGGAGAAAAATGGTGTTTTTTCGGATGAAAAACTATGGATTTAATGGGATAATGGGATATCGGTATTTTTATATAGGGATATATATATAATATATATAATATAATATATATAATATAAGATATAATATATATATATATGTGTGGTTTGTGATGTGTACCTGATATAAAAGACATATAATGCACAATTAAATACGTATACATACACATGTATGCCTACATTACATTACATTACATTACATTACACGACACTACACTACATTACACTACACTACATTACACTACATTACATTTCATTACATTATGTATTCATTATGTGTATATATATAATATGGGAGGTGACTTAAAATGATGGATCCCATAGTCATTATGGGTTTCAATACAAAGTGATGGTCTAATGACTTGGATGATTTGGGGGACACCACCATTTTAGTTGATATGATGCGGGAAATGGAATAATGAACCTACCATTCGGGGATGGTTCATACAACGCATTTATGGTGATTCTGGGGATAGTTTATCAGTGAGCTTACCACAATCGTGTGAAATTATACATACATATGTACGTATATATATATACACATTCGCTTCACATGGTATATTAAGAAAACATGTTTAGATATCCAGCCACCATTTTTAGAAACCAACAAAATCTGGCCAGCCAGTAGGTAGTGTGGATACAAACATTTTGCTCTGTAAGTAGCAAAACAAAAAACAGTTGAGTAACGCAATATGGTTCATTCAGAATTTTGAATACCCAATCTATTGATAGTAGTCTGGTGTCGGAACAAAAACAAGATCAGAAACCTCAATGATAAACAACAATTGGGCATGGTCAGCCAACACCAAACACCCTGCTGTGTGGAGTCACTCTCCGCAGTCGAGTCCCTTGATTTATCTAGGAAACACTCATGATAAGTGATTCCAAAATGGGAAGTTCAAGCCGCAAAGTTTCGATAAAACCGTAGGATTTGCGGGTTGCAATGGCTGCACATATTGAGAACCCTATATCCAAATGCTTTTGAATAGAGAGGTGCGTTGAGATATTTTTCAGTGGCAAAAATCCCACGTTGTCAACGTCATGAGGTGGTTTTGTCAGAGCCCGGGATCTAAGGATTCATTCTACTGCAATGTAAGCTTGATTATTCTTGCTTTACCAGATGGTTATTAGGTGTGTTGCTTTCCAAAATGACGGTTATTACAATATTACATGTTATTATGTGTGTTGCTTCCCAATTTGGGTCACAACATGTTGATACTTTAGGATGAGTACGGGGTATGTTATTTATCTTCAAAACATGAAAAACCAAGGTGTGAAACAACAAAAGTCTATGGCTACAATCCTTACAGTTATGGCCATGGCTACTAGTGAACTAACTGGTTATTTCTATGGGATAAAATATACATTCTACAATGGTTAATGGATTATACATTCTATAATGGTTAATGGTCATTTATTAGTGATAACTGGCTATAAATGGGATTATACATTCTATAAATGGGGTTTTCTTAGTACTTATAACTGGTATAACGTAACGGGCCTTAGCTGTAGGTATCCACTTCCATTTTGACACGATGCTTGGGAGATGGGGATCGCCATGGATACAAAATCCATGTCTTTGACCATGTCCGGGGGGCATTCACATCCATTGACCATGATTTTACCAACAAAAATGGTGACTTAATGGGATTTGAATGGTATTTAGAATAATAAATCAGAACTGGTTGGTGGTTTCAATCCCTCTGAAAAATATGAAAGTCAGTTGAGACGATTATTCCCAATATATGGGAAACATATGTTCCAAACCACCAACCAGTATATCTCGACTATTTTGATGTTCAACAGTGGATTGCATGGATATCTTTAGGAATGAGAAAAAACCGGGTTCTGCAGGTAGTGCCCCACACTTAGCTAAGTTATTTTAAAACTTATAGCGAGGGTGTATGGTAAATATAATATAACTATAGCTAATGGGTTTATAAACAACAAACATAACTGGTGGGACACCACCTTGTAGGCTCCTATACAAATAGTTGCTATATGCCCTATAATATAATCTTCATACTCTTGGAAGTTTCCATCATTTTTTTTTTGAGGGTTACCCTCTGGTAATTTAACATAGCTATTGAACATAGCCATTTAGTTCGTGGATTTACCCATTAATAGCATGGTGATTTTCCATAGTTATGTCCCATTTATAGTGGATTTATCCATTAAAAATTGTGATTTTCCATAGTTATGTCATGTCAGTTTACCAGAGGGTAAGTATGGTTAAGTCCCAATTTTCCCCATTTTTGATGATATAACTGGCCCTAGACATCCCGCAGTTCCGGCCTGCAGTTGACGCGATGGACACGCGCAGAACCGCTGGTTCCAGAGCGCCGTCCTTCGTCGGCGAAAGGTCGTATCCCCAGTTTGTTGGACTTCGCCCACAAATCACATGTTTACCTCTTGATTGAAACATATTGAAACCATGTTCATTACAGTTATGGCCCTCAGAGAAATAACCCCATGTATGGATTTTTATGGAATGCAAACCATTTATAAGCATTTATAACCACCTATAACTGGTAAAAGGGTTTTAACCAGCTATACTCCGTATAAATCCCATGAAATCCACACTTTTCCTCAAATAATTGTTAATTTTTCAGATGTTATTTTACACTAAATTATATACTATAAATCACCGTGTTCATTAAAGGACACGTTTCATCGTCCTGACTCAACTCCGGCGGTGACCACTACTTTCCAGATTCATATAGGTTGGTTTTCTGTAAAACTTCCTTCAAGTATAGTATATACCAAGATATGCCTATCATAAACCATAGAAAACCATAAATCAACTATCATAACATAGGTATAACATAGGTAATCATAGGTATAAAACCACGTGTTTTTTTACAACTTCGCGAAACGTGCCGTGTGCACCCTGCCGTGTGCTCCCTCTCCTGTGATCGCAAGAGGCGTCGGGAGCCGCGAGAGCGTTGGATTGCATCGTGTGGTGTCGACTTAGTCGGAACATCAACGGTTGGATGGGCTGACGCGGATGGAACTTGGTGAACCATAGTTAATAACTGGTTGGTGGTTTCAACTCCTCTGAAAAATATTAGTCAATGGCAATTATTATACCCATAGGATCCATGGTGCTGGCATATATGCTAACATAAAGGGGGTATATTGATGGTAAATGTTACCATATATAGCAGCACCATGGATCCTATGGGTATAGTTAATAAGCTTGGAAAACAAACAACTTATGAAAGTTAAGTCGTGGGCCTCACCTTGTAGCTATGGTTTATATGACCATGTGAAAAATAGGTAAATCATCTATATAGGCAATTTTCCATAGCATTCCATAGCTATGTTCAAGTCCCAGAGGGTCTAGAGCAACCCCCAAATAGACGCAAGGAAAAAATAAACTTGGAAATTATAAGGGGAAACAAAGACATCATCTGGTTGGTGGTGCAATAACCATCTTGAAAAATATGGAAGTCAATGGGAAGGATGACATCCCATAAATGAAATGGAAAATAAAATTCATGTTCCAAAGCACCAACTAGTCATTTATGGGCTTTGGCCATGTGAAGGATCATTTCAGGATCAGTTTCATCTCTGGCTAAATTCCCAAAGAACCAAATGTTTGAAACCACCAACCAGTGAACCATTATTCTTCATTAATAGTTATTAACCAAAACTAACCACTATCATTCACCAAGTATTAACCATTATAAGATGTTATAAGTACCTGAAAAAAACTGTTCTATCATGTTCTATCTGTTAGGGGCCCCAATATACAGCTGACAAAAAAAAAACATGTGTACTATGCATTGGTTTAGCTTTCCACGGGCACATAAATGGTAAAGTAATGTAAAGTATTACACATCATACAGGATGGGGCCCCCAAGATAGCGTTCAGTTGGTTTATAAGTGGCTTAGCAATGGTTTATGGTAGATATAACTATAGTTAATGGGGATTATAATGGTTTGTAAACCAACTTATAACTGGGGGGCCCCATCCTGTATGTAAGCACTAAGATTGTCTATACACGCTGATGAATTTCCCCTATATTTTCCACTTATGATCCGTGGATCTGGGAAACACCAATGAGGATGTCAAAAAGGATGACACCATTTGGGGTCAAATCCCAGGTTCTATAGGTTATACAAAGACCCTCCGTTTGTACCCTTAAACGCTGTGTTTTACCCCACAATTCCAGTACTGTCTACCATTTTTGGGAAATATTTTGAAGGGTCTAGGTATAGGTTTGATATGTGTTGAATTGTTTTGATATACAGTATCCTCTTTTCTTA
>Ga0126342_10002388_pt1:2500-15000 | contig 29170 bp, 22 predicted proteins | sample Cyp1metagenome_FD_92528 | JGI IMG/M metagenome (GOLD analysis project Ga0126342, IMG submission 92528) | Coral microbial communities from Lord Howe Island, Old Settlement Bay, Australia - Cyphastrea 1 metagenome | ecosystem: Host-associated > Invertebrates > Cnidaria > Coral ... | reverse complement strand
ATACAAAAATATATTACAAATAAACCTATAAAACTGTATATTCATATAATGTATATATATATCATATCTGATATATAATATGTAAAAAAAATATATAAATGTATAATATATATATAACAAATAAAAGATAATATGTATATATATATATCAATAATAGTAAATAATAATATACAATATAATACATATATATATATAACATATTAAATGATATAAAACATAAAAAATATAAAACATATAATATATCATATAAAAAATATATAAATTGTAAAACAAAATATATAATATAATATAATATAATATATATATATATCATATATAATTAAGATATAAAATAAGATCATAATATGAATATGTATATATATATTTATATATTGGCGGTGATTGGCCCTTATTGGCCATTGTTTTTACCTATTCGTGATGGTATGACCATCCCCCAACCTGGGTATACAACCAACTTTTGACCATGACACAAATGGGAATAGGGGGAAGAGTCAAAACCGTTTACCTCTCATGAACATTTGGAAAACGACCCAAGATTTCAGGTTACTTGGTATTTGATCCATCCCAGTATAACTTCTCATTCGTCTAAATTGATCTTCCGAGACGGGTGGAATTGGCACTGGTGCTCCTTTCATTGGATCATTGTTATTGTTACTGATTGCCATCATCCCAAATAATTCCTGGGAGAGGTACTGGTCGACAAGTGAGGTTGCTATAATTTGCCCCAGCTCCATTCACATAATCCAATTCCGTCTGGTTGGTGGTATATCTACCCCTCTGAAAAATATGAAAGTCTGTTGGGATGATGACATTCCCAATATATGGAAAAATAAAATTCATGACCCAAACCACCAACCAGCCGTTATCCCTTTTGGTAATCAAACACGGTTTGAAACGGGAAATTACCCATCTAGTTCGATGACTTTCCTGATGGAAAAAAACATCATTTACATAGCCGATAAATACCAGCTTGACACGTTTGATTATACCGGAGGTATCTCCATTACCCTCTGGTAAACCAACATAACTATGGAAAATCAACATGTTTAATGGGAAAATCCACTATAACTGGCCATTTTCAATAGTTATGTTAGTTTACCAGAGGATACATCCATTTATTGCACGGTAATAACCCAATCAAAAAACATGTCCTGTGAGCGATCTCAGAAGTACTCTTGTCCGAAGGATTGTTTCCTTGTCAGTTTGCAATAGTATCCGAAGGCGAACAGATCTATAGACTCAGAATATGTGGCTCGTGATGTGGGGCCCTTTTTTCAATGGACCATCAATGCGCAAAATCCCAAGAAAAACCTATGATTTGATCAACATGTTTTTTGAAAAAAAAGGATAAGGAGATCGTGATGATCATGTCCAATCAAAAAAATGTAAATCCCGTCATTGGAAACAAAAAATAGGTCTGTTTACCAGTTAAAAAAAAAGATTCTGGTGGTCCCCCGGCCTTAAATTCTGAATATTTGCTGGTTGGTAGTGCAATTTCACCATCTTGAAAAATGATGGAGTTCGTCAATGGGTTTCGGATGACATCCCATATATGAAATGGAAAATAAAATTCATGTTCCAAACCACCAACCAGTCATACAATAAGCCATGTAACTTGACCACGATCAAATAGTCCCTCCCCTGTTGAAGCTCCAACATCCAAGGACCAGTCCAACAGTCTGAAAATCTGTGACTCTGAACATGGAGTAATAGTGGGTTTTAACAATAATGGGATAATAATAATAATAGTGCTTATAATACCAATAATAGTGGTTATATTAATATGGTTATATGATGGAATTATAAATAGATATAACATCACTGGTTGGTTCTTGAGCCTACAGTACCCCTCTGAAAAATATGGGTTAGTGAAAGGCAGTTGGGATGATGACATTCCCAACTGAATGGAAAAATAAAAATGTTCCAAATCACCAACCAGATGATTATGCCCCAAAAAAATGGCTATGTCCAACTTGGAAGATGTTGATTAATAATCACAATCAATTGTCAAACAAACCCACACCGTGAATTCCGCTGAATTCCGACATATTTCTCTTGCATCTGAACCAGCCAAGTCTAAGATAAAGTTTCGTAATCCGCTTCAGCATCGGGCTCACCAATTTTAATAGAATAGTATTAGTATTACCCTTCTGTCAACATAGATATGGAAAAGCCATCTGAAAAGCCACGGTAAAATGTAAAAGTACATTCATTTTCCGGTTTCAGCTTTCCCCACAATTATGGCCCAAAACACCAAAAAACTATAAGTCAGTGATATCACCACCATAAAAAGAACTGCTATTTCGAGCCTAAAAAAAGCATGCCTTCAAACCACATCTGTCGGTCTACCCTTGGCCCCGTGGGGTCCCCTGGGCATTCCCACATGCTTCGTTGCCACAAGTTTGACCTGAAGTTTTGACCCCCCAGTATGAATCCCTCTAGAGCCTCCAAATATCCCAATATCTCCCAATAAAAAGGGACTTAAAATACATTAAAATACTAAGATGATGGGCATTTATGGGCTAACTTATCCATGTTTAAGGTATATACTTGGAGGTATAAGCAGAACAAAAATGCTGGACTCTCCCTCTGAAAAAGACTGCCGCTCATCCCATCAGCAAAATTCTCCCAAAAAATCCACGGTTGCTTTTCAAGGCGCAGGCGCGAAAAATGGCAAGCAACCACCAAAAAGATAAAGGTTGGAAGTCTGGAATATATGTTCTGTGTGTCCTGAATATTGTAACAGTCAGTAAAAGTGTTCCTTACTAAACACCCCGTTTCGTGCCACTGTTACAATATTTAGGCCATACACAAAATATATGTGTATATATATATATATGTATGTATATAACCGAACTATACCATCCTGGTTTCACACTTTTCGGCATCTGTTTCGGCGTTGCGAAAAAAAAAGCCGTTCACGACCCGCGCATTGTCCACAGATGCTGCACGTGGCGAACTACGCTTGCGGAATGACCACGCTGTCTGTTATTAGCAGGATTTAACATACAACCTCTGGTAATTTAACATAAACATGGAAAATGGCCCATACATGGATGATATACAAATTCAATATGGTGATTATTCCATATAGCTATGTTAGATTACCACAGTCATGGCCCTTTACCAGGTATGAGTCAGTGAAATAACACCAGGACCATTTATGGCATGACCACCTCATTCATAACTATAACTGGTCACGGGCTTTAACTGCCTGTACTGCCACAGCGGAAAGCACAGAAAGATGTTAAGGATTTTGGGCAATACCGGCAGGTGATTACTGCTTGCTTTCATGATACAACCCAGACATTTTGCCAAGAAACAACTGCGGAAATCTATAGATCGAATATAGTGATTCGGAGAAGAGAGAAGAACAAATCACTGACAATGAAATCATCCACAAATCCCTATAAATTACATCAATCATAAAATCCCTATAGATTAAGTATCAAACATGTTTGACTAAGTTTGTGTCCCTATACGTCATCCACATCTCCTACCTGATGGGTTCAACTCCGCTGGTGCATATAATCATTGGGATCATGATGCCAAATTAGAAAACATATTGAACAGTGTATAAAACCATCACAGGCAGTCAGGCAGTCTATGGGAGTCTAAACATGTTTATTTTTGCCAAATATGTTTACCACACCAAAATTGCATGTGTCTCAAAAAAAGGCAGAGGATAACACAAAGAAAACATGCTGATAAATCATCAAGTCTTCCCTGTCGTGCCTTCAACATAGCCTCTGGTAATTCAACATAGCCATGAAAAATGGTCCATGTGTAGATGATTTACCTATATTTTTGGGTCAAACATGGGTGATTTTCTAGAGTTATGTGGCTGTTTACCAGAGGGTATATCCTGCAGTTTGCAGCGAGCGAAAAAACATCCAGGTATCTCCAAACTTCTGCAAAGAACTGCTGGATATACCCTAGTTTTCACTGCAGTTTTCCACGATTTGCAGCGAAAAAACAAACATCCAGATATTTCAGATCCAGCAGTTTTTTTGTGAACAAAGTGGAGATATAAATCACCATACAAGGTGGTGCCCCATAGTTAGCTAAGTTGGTTTATAACTCCCATAACTATGGTTTGTGGCAGATATAACGAACTAGTTAATGGGGGTTATAAACCAACGTTCACATCACTGGGGGGCACCATAGTTATAGGGCTCCCCTGATCCCAAGAAAAGAACTGAGAAATTTTCATCCTGGCTGGTGGTTTGTTTCAAGCCCTCTGAAACCCCCATAAAACCACCATAAACCCATTAAAACTGGTGATTTTCCATAGTGAATATACTTATATCTACCAGAACTGGTTGGTGGTTTGTTTCAAGCCCTCTGAAAAATGATGGAGTTCGTCAGTTGGGATGATGACATGATGATTATTCCATTCCCAACTGTTTCTGGAAAGTCAATCAAAATTCCATGGTTCCAGTCACCACCAACCAGCCATTACAGTATATCCCCTGTGAAATTCCATTAAATCCTACTTGGTGGCTCATCCCACTTAGTAAGTGGGTTAGTTCACCCTAGTTTTTTGAGTGGATTATATAACCCTACTTATCCCATGTCAATCACTGGGGTTATAACCCACTTACGAGCCGTGGGATGAGCCACCAAGTAGGAATTTAATTTCCCCTTTTGAAATCACATTTAAAAATCCTATGAAAAAATTCCATGGAAAATCCACCATCTTAGGATACCCAAACTTTGATATCACCCAACGGTAGAATCTTTTGGGCTTCCCGGGCTCGGGTGTTGGTGCCCTCAGTGATCAGGTTGGAAACGACGTTGGGAGAATTTTCAGGGGCCTGGTTTCATATGTGCAGGTTAATGGGAAAATGAGGATGCTGTACTTGTGCCATCTTATGATAATAATATTCTGCTTAATAAAGGTTATATAATACGGATAAGTTGATATGTGTGTTGTGTTTTGGAGGAAACGTTTGTTTGAGATTGAAGATCGCCGATATTAGAAGTCAATTGGAAGCAGCATTTAAGGCCGGATAGAAACAAAAACAGGTGTCGAAACCATAAATCATCCTGTGAAAGTCATACAATTTCTGATTGTTGTATATACATTCATGCATGCTACTCATACATTGGGACAAATCCATACAAATCGCCCAACTTATGTATGTATATATATATATTATATATCGTTTTTGTTTATCTTTAGCTTCATCCAGGAAAAAACTCAAAGAGAACTAATCCCTCTAACAAAGAATACGTCTCCAATGCGAAAGCCTGGTTTTGAATGTTGGGATCCACATTTTTTTTGCACGGTTTGAGGCCCGAAATACAAGTTATTTGTTTGGTAAATTGATGCAACTCGTTATTTCTATGGGCTTAGCTTATCATTCCATAAAAGGGCTTATAACTCACTCACTCAGAACTGGTAACCGGCAAATTACTTGCAACTCCAATATGGTTTATGACAGGTATAACTCACATCTTAAAGGTTAAGTATCTCTAATAACTATATGGTAGGTATGACACTTACAACTAACATCTTAAAACGAATTAGTTTGCAACTCCACTACGGTTTATGACATCCTATAACTAACATCTTATAACAAACTGTTTAATTACTGTGGGTCCCCCAGTCATCACCATTTTTGTAGGTGGTATGTTTACCATTCCCAGTCATGAGTGGTAAAAATGGCATTGTTTTACCCACATTATATCATATTACACCAATAGAATTCAACAAATTTCACATCCCACAATTATATATAATCATCCCATCATATCCCATATTCATCCCATATTCCAGGTCATAATAATTATTCTGGGTAAATTATAATACTTCACTAACCTGAATAGTAGGGCCATGAATGGGGATGATTTCCCTAAAATAAACTATGATTCCAGTGAGGGAGAACAGTGAGGTCGTTATAATTTACCCCGAAGACTGATATACTATACATATATATATATATATCATTATATATCATCATCATCATCATCATCATCATCATCATATTACATATCATTGCTATTATATACGATACTGTACCATTATGTTATGATTAATAATATACTATTATATTATTATATTAGACTATTATGTATATATATATACTATATTAAATACTAAATAATATATTATACTATCACTATTATATACTATTATTCTATACTTTAATTCTTGGCTTTCCTTTCAAAACGCAAGCGTTGAACACATCGGGCCGCTACGGCGTTACGGGCAGCTCTGGGATGATCTCTGCAGATCCAAGGCACGCGACGGATGATGCGCGAACGGTCCGCAGACACCTGGAAATCATGGCGAAATCCGTGGATTTTTCGTTGGGGATTCCCAAGTTACCCCCTGGAAAAACATGGAAAACCATCGAAAACCATGGAAATCCATTGGTCACCCCCTGGTAAACATACAAACAGCTATTGAAAATGGCCATAAAAAGAGTTGATTTAGCCATGAAAAATGGTGATGTTCCATCGTTTTTTGTTTGTTTACCAGACGGTATGGTTGATTTCATGGAAAATCCATTTATAAACGGATGATTCAGGGGTACACCGTGTAATTTATGCCAAAAAAAAAGGTGAAATCAAGTATTTCACTAGAATCTGATGATTTTTTTGCATATGGATTGGGGAAGAGCTAAATCATAGAGAAAACTGACGGTTTTTTACACCAAAGATCAGAGGGTTCCCTGCAGATTGTCCCTTCAATTCTGAGAGCTTTGCATCTGGAACTGGAACCAGCTCTAATATGGAAGATCATGATAATCATGATATTACAATTTGTGAAACATTGCTTTATTTCAAATCAATGATCATTCTCAAATTTAGAAATACGACCATTTGAAACCGCTGTAGCGGTAAAAATGCTGTTCTTCCTCATGTAATCTTACAACTTTTACATACTTTTACCGTATTTTTTTCATATGTATGAAGGTCAAACGCCAGTGTTGAGGGATGCAACTTCTCATAAATCGCCATCTTGTATGTGCTGTGGCCAAATAGTGAAAAAAAAATCCATATCATTCCTCCAAATTCATCCAAATTCCGCAAAAAACAAATATTATATATATATATTATATATAATACTATATGATAAAGAGTGTGAGTTTCCAACAAACTCAACAGTGCTTCGCAGTTCAGCAAGTGGGTCAGAACGGTCATTCCGTGGCTACATTGAGCTCGGCTTGATCGACGGGTTTCCGGCTGTCGAAACCCCCTCCAAGAAAGACTGGACAGTTTCTGGTTGAATTCAAAGTTAGTGGAACTCAACAGTTGTCCACAACTAATCTCGCGAACTGAAAGCGCTGCAATACGTGCGCCCCAGCGCATTCGTGTGCCCCTCCGACACAGGCTGTAGATGGCCCAAAGTGGTGCCACCGCAATCACTCTGCGCAACCCAGCACACAGTTTCTTGTAATCTTAGATACGCTGTACAAGAAAAACGCTACTAGAATACAACCTAGTATCCGTTTACGGCTAAAGATATCAAACGATTAGCCGTTCAACAAGTTCCAACACCAGGGTTTACCCATCTATTGATGGTATCTCAAAAAGCCCTAAACAAAGTCCACCCTATATGGATGATTTATGATAAATATTGATAAATCATATAATCCCCAAAAAAACACATTGTAAAGTGAACATATACAGCGCGGTAATCATACTTACCCTCCAGTAAATTAACATGACCCTGCCAGAGGGCTTGGAAGATGAGTTTCCACGAAACATTGGTGAATCTCAGGGTCAACCTCTTAATTTACCAGAGAATCATTCCCATTAATCACAGTTAAATCACCATTACATCACCACGAATCACCATTAGATTTGAGGGGTAGTCATTGAATCACTGGCCGTAAAGTCAGCCTTGAAGTCGTTTGAATTTAAGTCTCTACCTGGAGGATCAGCCAATCGTAACTGGTGTTCACGGTCACTGGGCCGCCTTCGTGATGCGTACCATAAACATGCACAAACATCCATAAACCATAGTGAACCCGAATTATGATGATTTATAGAACTATACACAATAACCCCATAGAAATAACAAGTTTTAACTATATATAATTCGTATTTCAGGCCTTAACTCTAGTTCTTTGCGTACCACAAAGCAGTTTGTTTTCAATTGGAATTATGTGGCTTCCAACTGAACGCTATCAACAATCAGATATATCTATAAATCCCATGAAATCTCCAACTTGTCTTGGTTTTCTATCCCCATGTTCCAATGGTTTCTGTTAGCCATTCACAGGTGGATGGACCCTGTCACTCAGCAGCCACACGAAGCATCTGGAACTCGCATCTTCCTGAACTCGGTCTCAAGTGCAAAGCCATTTACCAATTATGTTCCTATGAAAAATATTAGTCAGTTGGGAACCTGCAGATTTTTTCTTCAACCAATTCTGGGAATATATACTATGTATATATATATATATGGTTGGTGGTATACCTACCCCTCTGAAAAATATGAAAGTCGGTTGGGATGATTATTCCCAAACATGGACAAATATAAAATGTTCCAAACTACCACCCAGATATATATATATATATAGATAGATGGTTACTTTCTATAATGGCTATACATGGTTAAAGATGGTTATAAATGCTTATAAATGGATAATATAATGACTACACATGGTTATAAATGATTATAAATCTTAGACATGGTTGTAAATGCTTATAAATTGTTTTGAATTGTTATGAATGGTTATAAGCTGCTTTAAATGGTTATAACATGTTATAAATTGTGTTCAGTGGTTATAAACTGTTATACAGGCGCTATCATTCCATAAATTGGTTACAACTGACCTATAACTGGTATTTCGGGCCATAACTGTGGGGCCTGACCTATAACTGGGTAAACGAGCACGAGCAGTGCGTTACGCGGGAAAAACCCCTGTTGGTTTTTCTGAATATCAAAAAAAATGATGAACGTTTAAAGCATCAAGAATTTGGAGATATAGTATATACAAAGTGGGGCTCCGTGGCCACGAAATCGCTAAGTTGGGGTTCACATAACTCCAATTTCACTATGGTTTATGCTACTTATAACTATAGTTATTGGGGCTCATAAACCAACTTATAACTGGGGGGCTATACTTGGTGGCGAACTACCCACGAATCGTAAGTGGGTTATTAATAACCCCAATTTTTTGAGTGGATTATCCCGCTCCTTACAGGATGGTGCCCCCCAGTTATAAGTTGGTTTATATACCCCATTTACTGCATCTGCCATAGACCATAGTTATGGGAGTTATAAACCAACTTAGCTAAGTATGGGACACCACCTTGTATCCCATGTAAATCACTGGGGTGAACTAACCCACTTACTAAGTGGGATGAGCCACCAAGTAGTATTATATAATTAATAAATGATGCTTGGTTGATGTATGAATATAACGAAAAATAACCCTTATGGATTACGGATTTTGTAGGGATTTCCACATTCCATTGGGACCATAGAATGGTGGTGTTTAATATGAACGGGGCATGGGATTATAGACGATTTTTGACGATTTCCCATTAAAGCTTCCATATATGGTTTTGAGTTTGCATTGCCATGTTTGATTACAGGTGGGTAAATCTATAGTCATCTATATGCTAGATATTACTAACTGGTACATGATTAACATGTTCACTATGGTTTAGATAAGATATAACTATAATTAATGGGGGTTCATGACATATATGTATATATATATATGTGTGTGTATTGTTTTTTCCCAATCTGCTATTAGCGTTTGGACCCGTCACAGCATTCCAGGACTCGTTTTTCGGCCTGTGAGTAGGACCAACCCTTCTCCATCATCGCTTTGGACACAAAGATCCGCGCAGGGCCCAACTGGCGGAGAAATTTCACCATCAACAAATAAGGTTTTATAGCGATCTAATGGGATTTATAGGGGATTTATAGGGATTTACAGGGATCTATAGGGATCTATAGGGATTTATAAGGATTTAAATGGAATTTAATGGTTTTTAATGGGATTTGTAGGGATTTAAATGGAATTTAATGGTCTTTAATGGGATTTATAGGGATTTAAATGGGATTTATAGGGATTTGTTTTTATGGAGATCTAAATTAGATTTAAATGAGATTTAACGGGATTCAATCGAATATTATTGTGATATACCCTCCGGCAATCAAACGTGGTTCCCATGGAAAGTTCCCATCAAAAATGAAGGTTTACGGCTGGGAAAATCATCGAACTTCATTGTCGGGATTTCCCCGCTTGCCATGATTCATTACCAAAGGCTGTGGTGTATCTTTGCTTATTTTTACATAGAAATACAAAACAAAAGATATTGTTTTTATGTTTTAAAAGTTTGTCTTATTTGTTGTTTGTATTCTTGTGTATGTTTTGATTGTTGTTGATATTTTTAGATTGCATGTAGCTGGGCCCTGGTCACCAGCAGTCCTTGTTGTGGCGCGGGAATCTATGCATGAGTTTTTTCGGACTCCAAACTTCAATGACACTTCAGGGAGAGAAAGTAGTGGAAAATTGATGGACCTACAGTGGATTTTGGAGCTCACAGGATCATGTCATTGTCATGGTGCAGAACAATTAGATGGTGCTACTTGTGGTCTTGGTACTCACTGGGACATTGTTAGTCTTGGAGTTCTGTATCAAATTCCCCCAGCTATATGTTACATAAATATAAGGACATGTGGGCAATTGTAGGTCAAGTAAGATACCAACGTAAGCATAAGATTGGACCTAGTCTTGACTCGTACCCTAAGAGTTTATCATTTGGTTTACACATCTAATAGCAGATTTCTTGGAATCAAACCAGTCATAAACCCGATACTTCACTTAATTCATGCACAACCATGTTTAGGTGACCTAGCTACAGTATATCAATGGAGTGATTTGAGGCAACCAATTCTGGGATATGTCGGGCATCCTACATACCGTACCGTTTGACCCCCCCCTTCTGTACCCCAACAAACGGTGTTTTACACCATAATCTTGGAGTAATCTTGGTACTTTTACATTTTTCTTGGGAGGTATTTGGAGTGTCTATGTATATATACATGTATGTATACACAGTGTGCAGATTAGTCCATTGCCGAAAACCAATCATTATCTTATTGATCACCGGCCATCCCCTTTTTTTTAGCTTTCACATCCCAATGATACGGCCATGTGTGCCATGTTCCATGTCCTTTCGCACCCGAGGCCTCCGACAGCCGATGCCCTGTGCCAGGGCCAACACTGGTCTGGCGATATGGAAAGTCTCCAGAGCGATCTTTGTACTTTTTGTACGTGAGTTTTGTCTCTTCCTGTAGCAGGGTTACTTCTGCATCAAGCGTGGGAGCACCGCAGATAATGTCAATTTCCTGGCGCTTGAAGCAGCTCCAGGTCCCGCTATCGCCGGAGCTCCATGGGAATCCATGGATATATGTTTACATTCCCTATGAACATTCATAGAACTATACATATAGGACTAACCATATAATCCATATTGAAGACAATCTAGATATCGCACTTTGTAGCTGCTTAATCAATGTGAATCCTCCAGTTTAGGAAGTTCTCTAAGTGGATTATCCAAGGAATAGTTTTCCCAAATATATTCCCCATTTTCCCGCTTATATGTTCCATTATTATTATATGTGTGTCCAGTTATTAGGCTGATTTCATAGTTTTCCCAATTATATCCTTATGATTCTGATAAAATTATACTATGGATCCATTGTTTTCTCAACTATATCACCACTATCAATGGATTGGTTGAAGGGAAAATCTTAACCGGAAACCATAGATTTTCCCACTAAGATTATGGGACTGTCCGGTCTCAATTTCCCTCACACCAATCAATTGATCCAGTAACTATATTTATAAGATTGTTTTTTCAGTATCAAAAACCATGGTGAAATTGGAGTTATGTTCACCAACTTACTATGTTTTGGATAATGTAATTATAGTTATTGGAGTTACATATAGTTATAACCAACATTGGTTGCATTGGATTAAAACAATCTTATAACTATAGTTGACTTTATCATTGCCAATCTTAGATACCCTGCAAAACATTATATAAATTCTTTGCTGGCTAGTAGATATTTCGATATTCCCATTACTACTAGATATTTCGATATTCCCATTAATAGCAAAAGACTAAAGGATTGAAGTATCCATGTAAGATTGACCTACTTATTTATGTATAGTTGAAAATTCCTCTATCATTCCATGGCGATGTTCCATGGATGACCATCTCCCATCCCCGTCACTGCGAGGCCTCTGCAAAGAAACCCAACTCGTTGACCTCAACGACCTCCACATCCACCACCTGCAACCCGTACCCGAGGCCCATAGGAAAGGAACACCATAGGAAAAGCGTGGGAAAAATGGTGATTTAGGGTGATCTACGGTGATTTATGATGATTGATTGTGATTCATGGTGATTTAATGGAAAACATGGGAATTAGACAATGAGAGCAATGACGGTTTAACTATAACAAGCATACTATGTTGGGCCCCAAACGAGAGCCAAGTTAGTTTATACCTCTGATA
>Ga0126342_10002387_pt1 | contig 29173 bp, 25 predicted proteins | sample Cyp1metagenome_FD_92528 | JGI IMG/M metagenome (GOLD analysis project Ga0126342, IMG submission 92528) | Coral microbial communities from Lord Howe Island, Old Settlement Bay, Australia - Cyphastrea 1 metagenome | ecosystem: Host-associated > Invertebrates > Cnidaria > Coral ... | reverse complement strand
GGTCTTTTACCAGTAAAACACTGGGGACCAATGCAAATTGTCATTTGATGTTCATTCCACTCTATTTAGGATCGAGCGCCCCTGGCTAGCTGTCAAAATCAAGTTGACGCTTTCATATATATATTAATATACATATATATATATATATATATATTACATATTGATGTATTAATACATACATATATATATATATATATACACAGTATGTATATACATATATATATATATATGATCTATGATATATCAATCCGATTTTACCTCCCAACTCGTCCCGATTTCTCACCTGCAAAAGGCCCGACTTCCCCGTGCCGACCGCTCCCAGCACCACGGTCAAGTGCGCTCGACTCTGGCCCTGCACGGGCCTTGGATTTTTTTTTGAAGTGCTTCTTTGTTGAGGTCCCAGTCCCTTGGGGAAAAAGAATATAAAAAACAACGGATGTCCACAAAATCAAACTATGGATTCATTTACTATAGTAAAATAACAGATGTCCATTTACCATAGTAAAACTCAACTTCCAACCAAAATAGGGGATAAATTCCAACCATAAAAATCACCCAAAAATCCAAAATCGGCGACCAGCGACGCAGGCACTGTGAAGGTCATGGGTCGTAGCAATGCCGTTCTGTTGGGCCACTCGAGCTCGGCCTCGTGCAGCACCACCGCTTCGCCCATGGGGTCGTTTTGGCGTCCTGGCGCCAAAAGCTGTGGAGATACCAATAGTTCATTTAAGTTAGCTGGTTGGTAAAGACATATCTAATATATATATATATAATAATGAGATATATATATATATGTGTGTGTGTTTACAATTATAATACATGTAGATATACAAATCCCCATTTACAGCAACATGCGGTGGATGGTTGCGAAATCCTGCACCGGGCAGGGTAACTATTGGTCACTATGAAACACTGTAAGTAATGGGATCCAGTGTTCTGACCCGCGGCCATACGACAACGAAATCAGTTAAGTAATGGGATTACACAGGGATAGACCATCTATCAAGTGGTGCAGGATTTCTTCCATCCACAGTAACTGAGTAACTGTCATAGTTGTTTGATTTTTTTTGGAGAGGTGGAGAAGTTCATGTTGTTGGGAGGAAATGTTAGTAGTACTTAGACAGTTGCATGATATTTTTGCCTTTTATACGTGAGTGTTTGTTTAAGGCAATGACGGCATGCGAGGTTGATGAGAAAACCACAATGATTCTTGAGGGCGTGAATGGTTTTTCCAGTTTGCCCATGTCAGCCCGTGAGTAAACAGCTGGAGATAAGCTGGGTCCATGGAGAAAAAACACAACTCATGATTTAGTTCTCTAGTTTCTATGCAGTTTCTATGCAGCAGATGCATTCAAAAAGTCTTCCCAAAAGATTCCCTCGGATTTTCGGCCAGGATCACGCCATGAAAATCACCCTGCCCTGCTCCTGTGATCTCCGGAGATGACAAGAACTTCTCCAGTCGTTTCACCGACACATTGGCTTCCACAGCACCTGGGGTCCATGGAACTGACCATAAAAAACGAGAAATCCATTGGATTCGACTTACTTTCCCTTCATTGTCTTAGTTACACTCAGGTAATCAAACATAGCTATAGGAATTTCCCTTGAAATAGAGGCTTTAATGAGAAAATCATCTACAAATAAGATATGTGTCATTGCCATATTTGATGATTGGAAGGTATTCAGGGTATTCCGTAAAGATTTAACCAGAAATATGTCTGAAAGACTGTCCCAGTTCCATAGTTCCATTTTTGTCATTAAGTTCCCATGGATGGTCAAATCTTCACGGTTTCATCAGTTTCATCCCAGAAAAAATCTCGCTGGTTAGACCGGTTAGACCATGAAGATCCCAAACATTGGGATTCAATCATACACCCAGAAAGAATCTCATGGTTTATCATCATTCTCCAAGACTTTACCACTTCAAAGCATTCTATCCCCAATAAATTTTACCACCATGTTTCTTGTTTAAATATCCTTATATTTGATGTTCAAATCCCCATCACCATATCAAGCATTGAAGCAATCATCCCACATCTTTCAAAAATTCACCATTCATATGCTTGATATGGTTTGATTATTATCATTTGATCAAGGGATCAGAGGGATCCTTGATCAAAAACCATAAACATCTTATGTCCCTTGATCCCCCACTCCCAATGTTCCTCCAAATGTTCCCACAAATTTCGGCCTCACAATTTCACACTCTTTCGCCAGGCCACTCGTGATGGTGTTGGGAAACATCGTCAGGGGAAAGCGCAGCACGTTGAACAGCGACACCGCCGTGAAGGCCGTGGCCGGCGTCAGGTTGCCGTAGAAGGCACTGTACACGGCGAAGGTGGCCAGCGCCGTGAGGATGGGAGCAGTGGACCACATGGCCGAACTGACGATGTTTAAAATCCTGGCCATATTTTGGAGGCCATGGAATGTGTAATACACCTTTTATGTTTTGAAAAAAAAAACATATATATATATATATATATATGTATATATGTATATATATATATATGTATATATATATGTATATATATATATATATGTATATATATGTATATGTATATATATATATATATATGTATATATATATGTGATGATATATTCGAGTATTGTGCGATAGATGTATGTGTCATACATTCTATTTTTAGATATGTTTATATATTTTTTAGTACATATGGATGTGTAGATATATATATATGGATATAACGTGTTTCACCGCCCCCACCCAGTGTTTTCAAGTATTCTATATGTATATGTGTGTGTGTTTGTGCGCGTTTCAGAGATGTTGTGCACGTTTCAGAGATGCTGTGCACGTGTCAGAGATGTTGTGCACGTTTCAGAGATGTTGTGCACGTGTCAGAGATGCTGTGCACGTTTCCCCGCAGTTGTGCACGTTTCACAGAAGTTGTGCACGTGTCACAGAAGTTGTGCACGTTTCACAAGCCCCCTAATAACGTTCGTGTTCAACTGTATACACACTGAGCGCATTCTAATCAGCAAAAGCATTGGGGCGACCAAACACGTTCTCCCGATACATATATATATATACATATATATTGCATATGGCGCAGGTTTCACATAGAATATACGCATGTGCATTTCTGGTGGATCACGGTACCCTCTGGTAAACGTTTACGTAACTATGGAAAGATCCACCATTTTTTGTTGCTGGGTAAATCCACTATTTCGACTGGGCCATTTTCTATGTCGCTTTTTCTATGTTTACCAGGCCGGGTAACCCCATTTATATTGCATTTACCCATTGTTTTAATGGTGGATCTTTCCCATCAGTTTTTTCTATGTTTACCAGGAAATATTGATCAAAAAATTACAGTAGATATCCCCAATTACAATGGTTGGAATACTATGGTTTATTGGATTACTATGGTTTATTGGGAAATATTGGGTAACCAATGGAAAAAAAATAAAATGATCGATTCAGCAAATCCAGAGATCTGGTACTTTCGCAGCTGCTTCAACTCCTTCTCCCGGATGTCATCTAACCTGCGCCCGGAAAAAAGGCGTCGCCAAGCTGGATGGAAAAAATGATGATTTCTAGTGTTGCGGGAAAAATGAGCTGCAAAAAAAAGAGACAAAGCTAAGCAGCTAATTAGCTATGTTTAACTGTTTTCTTGAGTTGTTCACCTCAAGTCAAGATTTGTTCATTGAAAAGATCGAAAATTCGGACCTTTCTCGACCTTTCCGCTGGATCTCTCAGCTCGTCATCCCATCCCCAGCCTGGACTCGAAGGAATCCTCCCAGCCGTACATCTTCAGTAAGCGGATGGAGCCAAAAGACTCATTGGTGACCTATCGCCAGAGTGAAAAAAACCGGAGAGTGAACCACTTGTGAATTGAAATAGTTCTCTTGGAGATAGAGTATGGCATGTTCCAGAAATCCTCAATAAAAGGATAATGTGTTTGAAAATTCCACGTTCTAGTTCTATCTACTTCAGGATGATTCTAGGTAGAACCCAAAGTGAGATCACTGCCCAAGTAAGAATTGCTGGCTGCTGGTTCTAGGCTTGGTTTATTAATGGGGATGCTACATGGTCGCAGCAGCAAGCTCAACAACTCAAAACCCCTAAACCCTATCCTGGTTGGTGGGAAAAACCTACCCTATATATGGTGATTGTATGGTTTAATATGGTGCAAAATCCCGTTGATTATCATACTTAGTTACTTATATAGCTGGTTGGTGGGAAAAACCTACTCTGAAAAATCATGGGAGTTTGTCAGTTGGGATGAAATGACATTCCCAATTTTTGTGGAAAGTCATAGAAGTCATGTTCCAGTCACCACCAACCAGCCTTGATGCGCTGATCCTTGATGGTCATCAATTGTCTCTGTGCCAGTCGAATATATCGCGCCACCAGCGTCACCAAGGGGATCTGCAGCAGCATCACCATGACGCCCGCCACCATGGACCAGCCCACCACCCAATGGAGGAAGATTAAGGTGATGGTAATCCTTGGATGTTGATGATGTTGATGATGTTGATGATGTTGATGATGTTGATGATCCGGAACCCACAAAAAATGTGGATTTTTGTTGGAGATGTCCCAAGTATTTCACATATAGATTGCCTATGTTTTAAAAAAAAATGTCTAATCTTCCCGATAGATTCCCTATTTCTAGTGGATTTCACATGTGAGAAAATCCCACTCAAAAAAATCTCTAAAAAAACAACTCAAAAACAAACTCAGCAAAAATTTCTCGGGAATCTGATATGGGCCGCTCCACAAGGTGTGCATGTAAGTCATTGCATCCTGCAAACGTTGTGAATCCACGGCCATCAAATTCACGATTTCTCCACTCGTGCGCTGTTCTTCCCCTGTCTCCTCGGTTCCACCTGGGGTAGGCCCGTAGCAGGGCAGATGGAGCCTACAATCTTGGCTACCCGACCTGGTAAACATACAAAAAACGATAGAAAACCATCATGTTTAATCGGAAAACTCACTATTTCAATGGCTATTTTCAATAGCTATTTGTATGTTTACCAGAGGCTAACCATCTCTTAATCGTCGGTCTAAGAATTCTTACTGCTTAGGGAATTTTCGGGAATCCACTGGCTATGAAGAATCCCAGCAACCCCCAACCCATCCATTCCCGTCTTCAATGGAGATTGGGATTCAACGGGACCAAACATTGGAGAAATTCAAGAATTTCCCAAAAAAAATCCCTCTGACAAAAAAAAAATGGAGAGTCCACTTTATTTTTGATCTGTACCCACCAATCATGGTCCAACATTCATAGTCCATAACAGCACAACATAGTCCAACATACCAAATCCACCGACATTAATCTGGGTAAATTATATTTCACTAACCTGAATAGTTCGGCCACCTTGGGGATGATTTCCCTAAAATAAACCATGATTCCCAGGCTTCGGGAGAACAGTGAGGTCGTGATTAAATTTACCCAGATTATCCAGATTAATCTTCATAGAATTGGATGATGGGAAAATTTACAGGAAAGCCCAACCAATTTGATGGTAAAAACCCATGGGTTTCCGGTTAAGATTTTCCCAACAAAACCAATCCAGTGAAATCAGATACATATATATATAACATTATATAACATATAAATCCCATTATTAACCATAGATTACCCATAGATTATCCAGATTAATCTATGACAAATCCATGGATTTCCTGACCGGCGCCTGCGGAGGCGATCCTTAAGGACTTGCCATAGACCAGGGAGATGCAGGAGGCATTCAGACGCATCCCCGTGCGAAAGCAACGGTGGAAGTATTGGTGCAGCACTGCCCTGGTCAAACGGTCAAACGCACCGTGAATGGAAAGGACGAAAATCATGAAACGCATGGGATTTAGATATTATATACTGTATGTATATATATATACAGTATATATATATGGGATTTTGATGGGACTTTGATTTTCAATGGGATTATCATGAGATTTTGATGGGATTGTAAGGGGATTTTGATGGGATTACAATAGATCAATCTTGACGGATTCGATCTACAGATCACCATGAGGAAACCCTACGCCAATTAGCTGGAGGGTATTTATTTCAGATAAAGATTGGTCATTATGAGTCATAATCCATCCAAAAAATAACTTGTTGATTACCGGGGATCATCCTCAATTGGGGTTTGCGATTGGGAATGCCCCTTTGGTTATTAGTCTTAATGGGGTTTATGGCATTGGATCTACCAGATTAAGCACACTAGACTCACTAGACTCACTAGACATCCATGGCTGTCAAACCAACGAGGAACGTTTGACAGCCCGCAGAGATGAGAATCAGCACCACGAAAAGCATGCCTTTGCCCAAGCTGCATTCACTTGTCTCCGGACCCTCTTGACCTTGGAGCAGCAGATCTCTGAAAACTTGGATGCCCAGAACTACCCATGTTTCCCCTTTTGAGGCCCAACAAAGACACTTAAAACCCGTCGATCCAAGCGACCACTGCAATGACTCAAATAATTTAGCAAGTCTTTCAGGATGTATGGCCCAGCCATTTGAAGCGAGTCATAGGTGAACTTGAAGAAGGCTGCGCACACGTAAGGTCCTGAGTCCAGAACTGTGAGCATCGGTTTTCTGGGAAATAAGAAGCATATGAAATACCCCAGTTACAAATGTCTATATATATATTGCATATTTCATATAGTTATTTCCTGTAGTTAAATATGATTATTTCAGTTGGTTGTTTTATGCGGTTGTTTTATATGTATAATATAATTCATAATATAATATATATATATATATGTGGAATATCCGCAATTGCATGTGCGTTATAAAGCACTTACAGTACAATTTCTGGGATGCACATCCATAGGTACATACATAAGCCAGGTACTGCAGCCCCCAGAAGGACAACTAAATGCGGAAGACCAGTGCCGCTCAATCAATCAGTTGTCAATCTGCAAAAAAGAAATGACAAAAGCAAAAGCATGGTTCAATCCCCAAGATAAGTGGCAAATCTGAGTTGTAAATCTTTCCGTTCCTCCTGATTTCAATCCTCACTTGTTATTGCTAAAATACCCGTTTTTTATCTTGGGTGCATCCCCACGAGCAGTCCGGAAAAAAAAAAAAACTACCCACATTAGAAAATAATTCCCAAATCAGAATAGAAATAAGCCAGTCTTGGGACGATTGAGTAATTACTCCCTAAAAAACGAATGCTAAAACCGAAATCCGTAAATAAATACTTACTGGTGCTAAACATAGGGAATAGATGGGTTGCTGGGGGTTGGGATGATGACATTACTAGTGATGACTGGGATCATTCCCGAGAATTCCCTGCGTTTAGCACCAGTAAGAATAGCTCCCCAATCGGTTGATCTGCCCTTTTTCTTGGGGCTGTTTCATCACGGCCACGGCACGTCCAAAGGCACGCAGTAAGGCGCGCATCAACGAGGGTCGCCGGTTTCTTTGGGCCGCCTCATCGCTCACCTAGCGACTGAAACGCAAAGTGGGGGGTTCAACAACGGAAACTGGCAGTTTCCCCAGGAAAAATGAAGGATTTAACCAGTCAAACGGAGCTTTCAAGAACAAAAATAAGTGGTTTTGATGTTCACAAAAAAGTAAGAAACAAGCAGCTTGCTGATAGGTGGATAGTTTGGGGATAATATGATACAACAATAGTAAGGATACTTTGACCAACAAAAAGAGGATCATCGCTAGTAGCTGGATGGTAACTGGGGTTGCGAGCCAACTTTCTAAATGGTATCATCCAAGTTGATTGGATAGCAACTAGGAATACCACTTGTTTGTTACCAAATTGCTTTAAAACTATCGGGGTGATCCCTCTAAAAATTCATCAACCAACCAAAAACACTGGAATCTATGTATCAACGGCCATTTCAGGAACCTAAATTGGAGGTACCTACCATATATAAGGTCTATTTTTCAGGGCTAAATTTCAGGGGATATACCCCCAAAATATGGCCAAAAATATGGTACTAACGTACCTCCATAAATTGGATCCTGGAGATCTCCCATTGAATATACCCTCTGGTAAATTAACATAGCTATTGAAAATGGCCATTTATAGTAGATTTACCCATTAAATATGGTGATTTTCCATAGTTATGTTAGTTTACCAGAGGGTAGTTGATCATCAATCAACATAGCTATCACCTCCAAAGATCGTCGCTTCACTGGATCGCGGCACCTGGTGCCAGGCGTTGTGGGCGGATTGACTCAAAGCTCGCGGCACGTCGTCCTAAGGTTTTTTTCCGAGGCGGACCGAGGCGGACCGCTTGGTCCGGTGATGCCATTGAACAATGGCTATATGATGGCTTTTCCTGGCTATGGGTCAAAAGCCTGGTACCTAGTGATTCATGGATGTTCATCGTAAAATGGATAGGTTTTGACCCAGCCCCATATAACCAAAAAGGAGCATCAATGGACAATTTTCATGGAGAATTCATGGATAACTGATCATATTTCGGTTACCCTCTGATCATCAAACCCGGCTGGTTGGAAATTACCCTCTAAACAATGGGAGAATGTAGCAAAATCCCACTTACACATGAGAAATCCCCCACCATTTATGGAGGTGTTTTTTTGCTGGGAAAGTCATCAGGGATTTTCCAGTACCACGGTGGATTAATGATGTCAGGATACCCACCCACCCAGCTTGACTACTAGTATAAAGTATACTGTTTGACTACTAGTTTTGTTATTTAATAACAAACAACTATCCATATACACTACGATAAACAAAAATGAATTCCATTAACTACCAGTTCAGCAACCCGTTCAACACTCCCATTAACTATTGGTCATCAACCATAAATTTACAGTAAACTGGCATTGATCAACTCGAAAATTCCAGGAAAAAACAAAAAACTGTTCGATGGGACCACCCTTACATGACTTCGTTGACGTTGGATGAAGTTAGGTGAAACAAGTTCAGTCACACCACTGTCAAATCAATTTCAACACTTCAATGTCTACCTTCCACCGGCTTCAAATAAAATACCATGACCCGTTTGGGAACCACAAATTCGTGGCTCGATTGTTGAGTCGCAACTATCCCATTTCTTCAGTCAATTGCTCAAATTGACACAGTTTACCCAGTTTCACCCCTCATTTTGATGCCAAAAAAAGCATGGAAAACCCATGACTTTTACAGATGTCGATTTTCCAGATGATATTGTCTGAAAATAGGGCCCATGTAATCCATCAGTGAATCATGTTTTTCCCAATGAAAATATGTCTTTTGGGGGGTACACAATGGTTGGTTTTATACCACTATCCCCATTTTAGAACGCTAAGCAGTTATTTTGGGATGATCCTCCGCTAAGCAGTTATACCACTACCACTATGGTTGGGATCATCCCAAATAACTGCCTCTCGCGGGTGTTGAAACGCTCACCAGGCTTCACCACTTACGGTAGGACTAGGATGATCCACAGTGATATCCTAAGGTCCACAGTGATATCCTAAGGTCCTACAGTGATCCTACAGTGATCCGTAACCCCCGCGAGGACCCGAGGACCCCCACCTGCCGCAGGAATAGCAGATCCGTCTCCGTCAGCGCGAATTGTGCCTCAGAGCCCTCGGCCTCAGCACCTTGGGCGCAGTGAGGTCCTATGGATATGGAGAAAAACCAAAAAGTGGGATAGATTACCCTCTGGCAAACGTTTACGTAACTATGGAAAATCACCATTTTTAATAGGTAGATCCACTAAAAATGGGCCATTTTCTATGTCGCTCTTTGTTTGTTTACCAGGCCGGGTAGCCCAGCTTTGCAACCCTTCCAGGTTCCATCTCTGGATGAATGATCCAGAACTAGAAATTGACAAACACTTCAACCAATGACTGAGATACTCAAAATAAAATGAGCCTTCATGAATGGATCCAAGACACAATCAGGATTTCGATTTGCTATTTGACATGTCTGGGAAAGGATTAGTTGAGAAAATCATCCGATCTGGATTTTCGGACGACCCCACTCGAATCGACGGAGAGTTTTCCTTTCACCAGGGGTTTGTCGGACCCTACGCACGGGATGATCCTGTATGATATGGCCCACGTGGAAGAGTCAGATGGATATACATTGGTCTCATATGGTTCTGGGACAAAAACCTGGTAGTCTACCCTAAAATAGTTGGTTAATGGATGGTTATTCCTCCAAATATGGAAATTTCATAGGTAACTTGACCCATGGTGGTTCCTATTTGACCTGGAACCCTGCAGGCACTCTGGCGTTGTCCTCACCTGTGCTTCATTGTATTTGAAAGCTCATTTGTTTTTGCTCATCTGTGTATCTATTCTTTATCATTATGTACAGTATCTGGTTATGTGACATCATAGTTTTTTATCTTCTAACTATCTATCAGCTATCCATCCGTCCATCTACCTCTCCATCCATCCATCCGTCCATGTACCTCTCCATCCATCCATCCGTCCATGTACCTCTCCATCCATCCATCCGTCCATGTACCTCTCCATCCTCATGATATTCTACAGTATATATTGATATTCTATAATTATATAATATATATACATACGCGTGTATATATATATATATATATTTATTCTTATACTATATATATCTATATTTATTATTATACTATATATATATATTGATTATGTATGTATGTATATATATATATTATGTGTATATATATATATATGTATATATATATATTGATTATGTATGTATGTATATATATATATATTATGTGTATATATATATATTGATTATGTATGTATGTATGTATATATATATATATATATTATGTATATATATATATATTGATTATGTATGTATATATATATACATATACATAATACATTGATATAACAACCCCCAAAAAACGAAGACTTGGGAATCTGAAAATCTCGAAACCACATCGATCCCATCGCCCAGGCGCCAGCGGCTTGGCAGCGCCGCTTCTCGCGCTGGTAGCCCTCGGAGATCAGCGACCCCACCCAGGTGAAGGTCAGCAGCGAACAACATCCTCCGCGTTGTAACGCGAGGGACCTGGGTGCCCTGGAAGTGTTCACCATGGGTTTTTTCGAAGAAAAGACTTGCTGGTGCTAAACGTAGGGAATGAGGGAATCCACTGGCTACCTATCAATAATCATCCCATTCCCCCCATTCCAATCCATTCCCTACTAAGCACCAGTAAGAAGATGAAGGATTAAAAAGGACAAAAGATGATGAAATATTAGATGAAAAATGAAGAAAGATGATGAAAAAAATGATGAAAGTTGCTGAAAGGTTGGTCAAAACACGTCAGCACGTTGTTGGATAAGGGGTTTCAAGATGGCTTGCGTATCGCTCAATGTTGTTTTTCCCGGAAAGATGGAAAAGGTGCAAATGTTGCAAGGAATGGGGAAGTCTTATCGTTGTTTTTACCCAAAAAAAAAACTGTGAATGGCATCAGCAGAATGGTGCGTAAAGGGAGTAATATATCCCAGTTGAAAGGGATTATGGAGTTGGTTGTGTTCATCATCGATTTGAAAATCACTTAAATGTCTTCTCCGTGTGCTAGGCTGACAATTGCTATTCTTCTGGATGAATCAAGCAAGTAGCTCATAAGTCATTGAAACATCTTTCTACCCAGGGGATGAAGTTCTTGCAGGATTCGAATGGCTCGTAAAATCATCACGAGCCAAAGACTAGATGATTCGATACTGAAACCTCCAATTTTGCAGTTCCTTTTGGTGCATATTCGCCATTCACTTGACTTCAAATAATGTCAACCCCGGATTAATAAACCATGGTTTTTTAATTAGGGGGTATTCCCCCCAATAGTTATTATTTGAATTGATTTGATACTGAAATGGTACCTTCCCAATTAAACAGCCTAGGGGGTTACTAATCCAGGGTTGACATTATCTGTTTCCTCTGCCTCCAGCGGTCCTGCTGAGTCTTCCACAGACTCTTCACCGGGGCTGTCAACACCCCTTCGCACCAGGGGCAGCGCCAGCTCGGCGCGCCGTGGCTCAATTTCAGCCATCAAAAGACGTGCCGAATATCAAAAGGCTCAAACACCTCAATCGAATCGGCTCGGACCCAAATTTCGCAAAATATGTAGAATTGTGTCGGCGCCTTCTGGGCTTATCTTAGAAATTTTGAATCTTGAAAAAATGCAGCATGTAATGCAAAAAAAATGGATCTTAAAAATGCAAACAAAAGCAACTGCAGAAAGAAAATGCAAAAAAAAGGAAATCATAAATGCACAAAAAATGCAAATGCAAAAACGCAATGCAAAACAAATATAAATCAAAAATAATATACCGTAAGTTCAAAAACACAAATTGCTGAAAATGCTTTTGGACATCCGCTTGATTCACATATAGGGGGCGTGCAGGATATGCAGTCTCGGTTGCCTGGTTTTCATGCATTCAGGTTCTTGAATTTGCCTCACATGCAATATGTGCAAGAATGAGTTTCGGTTCGGTTTGGGTTTCTGTCCCTGCATCAACACTTGAATGGGCACATAGATTTTCAGGAAAGGGTTGGTGGTTGGCACAGCCCCCCAGCCCAAGTCCCAAACGCTGCTTTTCGGGAAAGCTTACCGAGGGCCCATTTCTTTGCTTTTTTTTGCTTTTTTGTTGCCTTTTTTTTTTGCTTTTTTGTTGCTTTCCATTTGTTCATTGTATTTTCCAATTCCATTTGTTTTGCATTGTTTCTCCATTTTTTCAAGATGTAAACATCCTAGAACAAGCGCAATTCGACAGCACAATTGTAGAAATATGATGAAATATGGCTTTGGTCATGCCTCCAACCTGTCTTGTCACAATGAATCCAATCCAACCAAGTTTTGGAAAATTGCTTCTGCAGTAACTGCAGCACACAGATGGCAATTCGGCCTGGTTGTAGCACACGTGCGAAGACCGCCCAAACCAGAAAACCGGTGCGCACCGAACCTTTTTGAACGAGGCAGACCCACAGAGATCCTGAAGGCTTCCGTTTTGCAAAGTTTTAACCTGCAGTTCCACACATCCTGAAGCACAGAGAAACAGCTGGTATCTTATCATATCTTCTCAAGGCATGTTCAGGGGCACTTCTGCAGTCTAACTCAGCTTCACTTTTTGGAATCAACTACTATTTGTACCACCCAAGTAGGCCCTGAATTACCGCCAGTGCTTTCGCTGGCCGCTGGCCAACCCAGCTCAACTTCATAAAATGATAGCCCTGACTGAGGGCAATGGAAACATGACCTTTTGCATGGATCCGTTCCGGGGCCGACTGAAACTTGGAATTGTCAGCCACCGCTGTTGGGATTGACACGGATTGACCACTTTAAACATTCAAATCCTGCCGAGTACGGCGACACAATGAACCACCGTTGCCTGAACGTTCAAGCAAAGTCGTTGGCTGCCAGCGAAGTTCGCGACAAGCTTCCGCTGTACCTTGCGGAGCTAATCAATACCACTTGCACAACAGGGCCCTGAAAATTCAGAAATCCAATACTAAACCAAGGTTTCCAAGGGGAAACTATTCCAGGCGTTTCCTTCTCAGGGGGATTACATCGCCGGGCGCCTACTTCTGGGAGGCTTCGATTCGCTGATACCTGATGAAGCCATCAGGCTGGAAAGATCGGGTGGGTTGCGACCAACTCCAGCGTCAGTCATCCAAATACTAAAGTAATGTGGGCAAAACAATACTTTAAACCACCGATATTTTGATGGTTTATACCACCTATCTATGGTGATTTGGGGGGTGGTTTGCTACTGTTTTAACCACATTAATTGGAATTGGTTTGACTGAACGTCGGATACCCCAGAAAATCCCATGGTTTAACAGCGATTTTCTTCCCCATCAAAATCATATTCAAAATTGCCACAACTTTGCAGTAAATCCCCTGTTATGCGGTGCCTAACCCAACTGTTCCTCTTTCAGCAGGACACATGGCTTCCTCAGCCGCATCTTTTGCGCTGGCTTCGGCCTGACAAAGCCCGAAACTTCAGCGTAATGACTTCCCTTTGGTTGAGAAAAACATAGAAAAACTACATGTCTGCTGTACAAGCTAGTGATCATATGGCCTCAAGTTTTTTTCGCAAACCGACATTCCACTCGGACTCGGCTACTCGGATTCCTCTGTAATCAAACCCGATTGATTGGGTCAGAAATGCTATCCGCAGTGCTAGTCAAGCTTTCTCAGTTGCACCAGTTGCATCATGTCCCAAATTCTTAGCCGAATATCCCCATGCATTGATATTTCCATTGTTGCTTTGCATCCCCGTTTTCGGCACTCAACATCTTCATATGTTGTTCGTATTTTATGCCCATCAGAACATATACAAAATCTATATATATATAATATATAATATATAATCATTATGTATATATTAAAATCATTATATATATATATATGTATATATTATATTATACATATATATATAATTATACATATATATATTATACATATATATATAATTATACATATATATATAATTATACATATATATATACATATATATATACATATATATATATACATATCATCCGTGAGAGCTCTCATTCCCCAAAGTTCTTGCTTTCTCCAGACCACATCCCACCTCGACCAATCCATCTGCCATCTCCTTGTTGAAGCTGTCGATGTCGTCGTCGATCTCATCCTTTTCGTCGAGCAGTGATTTGGTGGTAGTGAATCCGGGTGAATTACCCTCTGGTTATGACTAACGGTTTGCCATGGGAAATGGCCCACTTATAGATGGTTTACCTATTAAATCTGGCAATCCGAGCTGGCATGCCAATCTGCTAGCTATTAGTAGATGCTTTTCTTTTCAAACAATGGAGGGGGATTCCATCAATCATGTCCTTTTGGTAGAAATAGAGGGGCCGGTTTGGTATACCATCTATCATTAACCATGATTAACCATCATTAACCATGATTAACCATCATTAACCATGATTAACCATGATTAACCATCATCATTTACCTGTTGTTTTTCAGGGGTTTCTTCAAACCCCTCTTTTTTCATCAACCAACCAATGGGAATTTGGGACATTTATGTTTTTTTCCATCCGTGGCCAGATTTTGCTGTGGGAGTTCTGAATGACGGTGACGTAAAACCATTTTTTGGCTCTGCATTCCCTTCTTACAGTAAACATGTGTTGATGAACCATATATCTCAACCATATATATATGTATATATGTATATATATATATAACCACATATAACCATTTGTTGATGAATCCATATTTTTTGGGTGTGTCTGAAACTAAATTTACAACGTGTTGAAATCCCCCAAAAAAGCCATTCCATCCACTGGTTGATGATCAGTTGCTGATCAACAGTACCATAGGTGCCATGGCCAAGTTATGGGTTATGGCATTTATGGTCATCCATCTATGGGGAATCCCAACATAATGGCTACTGTATATAAATCCAATAATGATATGGGTATGGGTCAATACCTATAGATACATTTTTAGTGGGATGAACATCCATTTACCAGCTATTTTGGGGTTCACTAGGTACCAGGGTTTTGACCCATACCCATATATAAGGATTCCCAATAAACATTGATGACCTTATTTCAAAAGGATCTAATTTTTGAATTCAAGATGGGAATTGACACCGCCAAGGCACTGGGAGAGCCTTCTCGGCTGCCTTCCTCCTATTTGAAAAAGGTGGACTGAAGCAGCCAAAAATCATGGGTTTTTTTTCACAAATTGACCTGGAAAATTTGGGATTTCAATGGAAAATTCGGGATTTCAATGGATTTCAGAAAAAATTCACAAATTGACCTGGAAAATTTGGGATTTCAATGGATTTCAGTCATGATTCATGGATTTCACCAGTACTCCCTTTAGGATGTATATATTTACAGCAAAAATGCTGAGTTTTTTGACCATGAGAAAATGAAGAATGTGAAATAGGGCCATAGGGATTTTGCCCACAAACAGGTAGAAAAATCACCAGCATGTTGATAAATGCTTGCTACTCGAATCAATTTGTCGGCAAGAAGATGTCAGATTCCTTGCAATGGGTTCAGTCTTTTAACACCTTTGAATCGGAATATGACCATCCCGCAACGTGGGGTACGCAACTGCTGGCTCTGGCAATTGCACACATGGGTCATGAGTGCTATTCCGTGGCAACCTCGGAATAGCCTAAGCTATGTACAGTATGCAACAGTTGTGCACCTATGAGTACTTTGACTTCTGTGATTTTCTGAAAACCTTAATTTGAAGAGTTTCTTCGGGCCAATTGCAGATTGATTCTGCTGACGTTTCCAGAATGGATCAGAAGAAGTGAGATAAAAACGGTGTCCTAACCACTCTTTGTGGTCTCCAATGGCTTCATATCCAATCATAGTGGCTCATCCACCAGGTTTATTACATTAAAATCAAGCCATGAACTTCACACATATGGAGTTCAATCATATGATAAACCATATATCCATTTAAATCATGGCTTGATGAAATTAATATGCATATAAACCATATATCCAATATTATCCAATCATAAGTTAACCATATAAATCATATATCCATTGAACCAGGTTTATGCATATATAGTTCAATCATATGCTATTCATCACCCAACTCCTGGACGCGATCATCCTGTTCTTCTCCTCCCGCAGGGACCTGAAATTTCACGCGGCGCGAAAACATGGGAAAAATATGGGAATGTCGTCCTAAAATATGGACAATCCCCTGAAAATGGGCATTGAAATGGAAAAAAGATCGAACTAAATAATGATGTTTCCAGCTTGCCATGGTTGATGACACCAGAAGGTACCAAATCATGGTTGGCCCTCGTTTGCCAAGAAAAAAAGCTAAAATCGAACATGGAACTCCAAATCAATGATGGTCCTCATGCTTTTCTGGTCATAAATCTAGCCTCCAGATGAAATTTCGGGGTTTACCACAGGATGGTGCCCCAGTTATGTAAGTTGGTTTATAGACCCCATGAAAACTATAGTATAGTATAGTTAATATCTACCATAAACTATAGTTCGTTATCTGTAGTTATCTATCATAAACTAGTTCGTTATCTATAGTTATAACCCGAGCTCGAACGGGGGCCCGGCTTTCGCAGCACGTCCACCATATGATCCACTGCCTCCGTTAGGGTGGGCTGCGCCTCGAGTCGTGGTTGAAATGGAAGCCTTGCCCTCCCAATGGGTAACCCTCAGTTTCCCCTATTCTAAATGGCATGTTCATGCATGTTCATTGGGGGTATACCTGGGAACGAGAGACAAGGTCTGGACATGGACGATGTTAAATGGGCCATGCTTTGATGTATAGAGAACCGGTGTGCAAGACAAGATGAAGATATGAAAAGATATGAAACAATGATTGGACGAGCCAGAGCATCTAGAGTCCAGCTAGAGCAGACAGAGCTGTCTGAGCCTAATGGGACAAATAGAGAGGACTTGCACCAGATGGAATACCCCATTTCCAAACACAGCTGTAGGGACTTTGGACTTTGAAAACGTTAGATCACAAGAGTGTAGAACTCGTAAAGCCATTTACCCCTGTTTAGTGTCACCTGAGGTCAGGACATGCTTCTCAGGGTTGGACAAAGTCACCTTGTGGTGGTTGGTCAAAGTGACCTCGGCTAAACAACGATGGAAAACCATTGGATCACGGTGGTGAATGCCATGGGATCACTATAGTTGTTAGGTAATCATCCTATTAATGATGGATAAAAAAATCCTATGAACCACCAGAAAAACCACAGTTCCATCTGGTGAAATGACATTGCCAGTTAGCGAACTGGAAAGAACCACCCATTTTAAGTTCGGTGTTTACCATCTATTTCGATTAGGGCCATCTATACCATGGCTATGTAACAAATAACCAGAGGGTACTTGCTTGGAGTAAATTAATGTGGGTAAAAACAATGCAGTAAACTCAGTAAGCCATCCCCCAGTCATCACCATTTTTATAGGTGGCATTAAAACCATTCCCAAATGGGTGGTTTATGATATTGCTTAATCCGCATGTCACATTACCATGTTTCTGTTTCTGAAAAAAATGTGAGAATTCACAAGCCAAATCATCGTTTCCGATGACCTCATGATCAAATTTATCTGGATGTTTGTAGATGAAAGCGGGATGTTTGCCAGCTGCTCAGCTTACTTGTCACCGAGTTGATTGGATGAATCAGAGCTATCTGAGTATCATCTGGATAATTGTAGATCCTTCTTTAATACTCAGATATAATGAATCATTATCTATTACCCTCTGGTTATTTAACATAGCCATGGAAAATGGTCCATTTATAGATGGTTTACCGAACTTAAAAATGGGTGGATCTTTCCATGGCTATGTTAAATAACCAGATGCTAATCCTATCATTTATCTGGATAAAGCACCCATTTTCCTGGGAATGGTAAAAAAATCCCACCGAAAAAAAAATGGTGATTTTGTGGGGATGGTGCAGATGGCATTGGTTTGCCCCAAAAATTAGGGATTATACCCATGTATGTTGAATAATGGTCATAATACTTCATATATAATCCATTTAGTTCCATGATATAAACCATTCATATTGAATAATAGTCATGGAGTATAGAACAATGGTAATCCTTGTCATGTGAGTATAAATATCAATACTCATGAGGATAATAGAACATAATAGAACAATTCTCATGGAGTATATCCTCAGATATCATATCAGTATCAATTATTAATCCTGTCATTTACCCTCTGGTAAACTAACATAACTATGGAAAATCACCATTTTCAATGGGTAAATCCACTATAAATGGTCATTTTCAATAGCTATGTTAAATTACCAGAGGGTATCATGTAACAAGGATAGCCTTCCTTCTGCGTCCTCATGGCTTATCTCACACACCGCGTCACCGAGTTACTGTGGCCTTGAAGATGTAGGGCGTCAGCCTTGGAGCTTGGAGGATTGGTCCATGGGAAAATGGTGCTTAAGGATGGGTAAGGATGGTGAAGGATGGTTAAGGATGGTTAATAATGGTTAGTAATGGTTAAAGATGATGAATAATCGTTAATCATGGTTACAGTATTTTTTTGATGGTTAATAATGGTTAATGATGATGAATAGTGGTTAATCAGTTAATCATGTTCAATGATAGTCAATGATGGTTGATGATGGTCAATGATACATCAAACATGGCCCCGGAATCCCCCAAGTAGCCATGGACATAGCTGGTGTCAGCTCAGCGAACTGCCATCTGGTTATGACTAACAGTTAGCCATGGAAAGATCCACCCATTTTTAAGTTCGGTAAACCATCTATAAATGGGCATTTTCCATGGCTATGTTAAATAACCAGAGGGTAGATGGTGGATTTTCAAGCAAGCCATATTGATTATCTGGGGGTGATGGCTTGTTTGATGGTCGCATCGGCCGGTAGAATGATGAAAATGAAAAAAAAGGCCCAAGTTCCAGCGAAAATTACCGATAACTTGGATGATTTGGGGTACCCCCCCGTTTCAGGAAGCCCATTGATTAGAGGTTCCCACGGGCTGTACAAACTCCTATATAACGAGGTAGTATGCCACCGTTCATCAATTATATCCCCATATGTTTGCTCGTTGAAACCCGTACAAATGATGGTAAAATCCCATCATCATCAACCAATTGGTGTAACTTGGGCACTGCTCAGTTGATTCATACCGCCAGCCTAGTTATGTTCACCTAGCGTTTTAATACAAAATCATTCCTCCGTTTTAATGACTCAAAATGGTGAAAAATCCCCATCAAAGTACCAGTTCTTCGACTGAAAATCTTCCCATTGCCAAGGGATCAAGAACTGTTAGATATCTCCCAATTAGCAATGTCGAATCTCCCCGGTCCCATAAGTTTCATGTTCACCACACCCAAATAGAAATGCCACGTGTTGTGAAATACAACCAATTCTATGTGGAATATCACACACATATACCGTATACCCATTGAAAGTCAGATGAATGGGTTATGTTGGAAGGTAGAACCCATTATATCCCCGTTCAACCCCAGTAAAACCCATAAAATCCCATAAAAAATGATGGTTGTGTCCCATGCTTCCCAAAAATGTTGCTAGAGTAGCTGGGGAATGTTCACCGCTGAAAAAGTGCCGTCAGGTCCCCGCACATCTTGTGTCCGGCAGCCCCCTCCGGTGCCACGGGCAGGACATCATCCTGGAACCCAACGTGAGTTAAACAGGGTTACCCCGAGGTAAAGTAACTTTACGTTTACCCCAGGGATTCTATAGAGGGATTTTAATGGGAATTATATAATTCTAAAATTAATGAGAAAACTGACATAGATGGTTTGTCCAGGAAAATCATCTACAAATAATGGATGTTACATATCTATGTTATGTTGGTTTACTCCAGGGTAATAGATGTTAATATAGTGATGTTACCACGAAACATGAAGCACCTTGAACTCTGCAATCTCAACAAAAAATGACGATTTAGTCTTCAAAAGTGGGATTTCATCACAACAAATGAGACCCGTTTCTTGTCTATGTTGGACTCAACAAGTTAAAGCGTGGCCATGCTGCTACCGGGGCCCATCATGTTCAAAGGCAAGCGGCCAATGACAAGGCGGAAATTCATCTTTAGATCCAGCACCTTTAAATCGTTAGTGAATTTGGTATTCCATTATAACTGGTTGGTGGTGCAATAACCATCTTGAAAACTATGAAAGTCAATGGGAAGGATTATTCCATATGTTATGGAAAATAAAAAATAAAAATGTTTGAAACCACCAACCAGATAAGTTAGCATCACCTTCTCAATTTGATCCTTATCAGAAAATAAGCAGCAGAACAAAGAATTGTCAATTGTCAAGAATTGTCGTTCAAAGGAGAACGGTGCCTAACTATAGGCTATAATAACAGTTATAGGTTTCTCTAGGTTTCTCTTTCACAATTTTCGAACATTAGATAATATTAGAATATTAGATAATAGGTATTAGATAATCCTGTTATTACTATAGATATTAACATGAAGAATAACAGAGATCTAATGCTATTATGAGAAAATATTGTTAAGAATGATCATATTAGATAATAACATCATTATATAGATCTAACAAAATTATTCCTCATAATAACATTTATATTTTCTAGTATGAAGAATAAGAGATCATATTAATAATTGTTGTTAGATCATATTAGATCTCTGTGATTCGTCATTTTTCGCAAAACACACCCGTTGACGTTGAGACGCACGCACCTCCGCGATCTCCGCGAGGTCACCTTTGGCCTTGGCCTTCTCAGGTCGCCTGGGACGGAAAAGGCGCAAGGCTTTGGCGCGGGCTTAGGCGCGTCATGGAAGCCATAGAAGATACAGGACATTCTCTGGTTGGCAAGGGAAACCCCAGTTAATAATGGTTAATCTATGGTTAATCTATGATTAATCTATCTGGTTGGTGGTAAAACAACCCCTCTGAAAAATGATGGAGTGAAAGTCAGTTGGGATGATGACATTCCCAATATATGGAAAGTCATAAAATTCCATGGTTCCAAACCACCAACCAGTTCTGTAATTAGGCTATCTAAGGGCTATCTCCTTGGTGAGTGCCTTAGAGGTACCCCATTTTCTTATCTTATTTCGAAACGATCGCTTTCTCCGAACCAATGAGATACTGAAACTTCGCTGGAAAGCTGTAAAAGTACCCCATGTTTGGAGAGACCAATATATGTGTGTGTGAAATTCAGCTTCGGAATAAGGATTGACCGATATTGACCGAAATCTAAAACCAAAATGGTACACCCCGCATGCTGTGCTACAGATTCATTTGGGTAAATGATGGATAATTCCTCACAAATGTTGTCCAAATCTGGGTTTCCCAAAAACTGGACGAACCACCTGTGGTGAAGTCTTTGTGTTTTCTTCATGAAGATTCATGGATGTAGACAACCTCATATCCCTGATTCTGCAGCTTCAAAGTTGATATGATCTGGTGAGTAGCAGACCAAAGTGATGTTGCTTTGGAAACCTGGCATTCTCTGATGTTATCCTTGCCTTATGAAGGTTTGGGGGTGGGAAAAGGAGGGTGGCCTTTGTTTTACGACGTGCCTCTGCATGATGTGTATGTGTTGGAAGATAGAAAACACCTCCTGTACCAACACCCATACAAACTCCCGTTGAGATCCTCAATTCATAAGTCAAATGGACCCATTTTCACCCATCCCCCATATTAAACACCCCATCCAAACAGGTGTTCTTCATCCCCAACAAACAACCGTGGCATCTGGAGGGTTTTCAAAATAAACGGGGGAAGGGATCAATGATGTTTCGGCACTGGATAGGACCAGGGATGTTTCATCGGCCGATCCGGGGAGGAGCACGAAAAATCATGGTGCCCGATCATGAAAATCACCATTTTCAATGGGTAGGTCCACTATAAATGGCCGTTTTCAATAGCGAACTGTTAAATTACCAGAGGGTAAATCCTACTGAAACCATGAGCAGGGTGGTTTTGCGCTACACCAAGCACAACGGCAGCAACTTTGTCACCGCGCTTCTCACGGTGGAAGTTCTCCGAAACTTGCAGATTCACCTGACAAGTCATGCCACCCAGAGTCGCCATGCCCAGCCAAAACTCGTCCAGTGGATGATCTGCTTACCAGTTTTCATCCATTTTCGTGGAAAAACACAGGAGCCAGGGGAAGAATCCTGCCAACTCCGGTAATGAAACATGGCAATGGAAAATTCCTGAATGAACAATGAACAGGAAAATCATCAATGGGGATTTGCGAGTGTTTGACCAGAGGGAGTGGCTAAGGATGGCATGGAAACAAAATCAATCCCCCAGTCTTTCCAACTTTCCGCGCCAACTGCCGGGGTGCCTCCACGTGCCTGTCACAGCGCTCTTGAAGGAACGCTTAAGGGTTGACCCAACGAAGCCAAGTTGGGTGTGGTCAATCCGCAAATTGCAAAAGTGGGGTGTTGGTTGGATCGGCGCTGGATCGGAATCTACATTGGTTGGGTCGGGGCAGTTTGGATCGACCGTCCCGACCGTCCCGACTGTCCCGACTGTCCAGACCATCCGGACCATTTATACACGATGTTGATCCAGGATCGTCTTTGACGCTGATTCTGCGACGCTGATCCGAATTCCGGTGACGCTGATTTGACTTGATAGTTTCTAATCCGGAAATGACTTGCAAAAGTGGGGATGCTTGATATAGACCCAAAGCCATAAACCATACCCAATGTTATGATTTGGGGTCATTGTAAACCATGCCCAACTGGGGGTCTGTCATTGGATTTACCACATTAGGAAAGAACTGGATGTCCCCAAGAAATATAGAGATCGTATAGTTTTAGTCAATTTTAGTCATTTGAGCGACAGCTCTACTTGGAGATTTCTTTCGGATCCCCCAGGCACACCTTTGAAGAAAGTAGAATAGGTCCATTTTGGAGTAAATCGATGTGTTTCTCAAGGTTCAACAAGTTTGAGAAAGTGAATGGCCCCATGAGAGCGCCTGAATTGGATTGGTTCTGGTTGGTGGATGGGGGATTCCTGTAATGAACCCATTTCACAACCATCTTTCATGACATATGCAACTTATGCAATCTTCTTTCTCAGCCAAAAGGTCAATGTAAAGTCACCAGGTTGATCGGCCAGACGGAAATTTCTTGGGTGGTAGACCGCTCAGTCGGAACCATCGAGCCAAGCCGTCGGCTTAACATTCCGCCTGATGAGGTCCTCGAAATTCTCAAGAGACAGAACCAGTTTCTCTTCGATGTAGTGCCTGCCATTCAGAGGTTGAACGATTGGATTTTGAAGCTGGAGATGGAGTGATCATTTAAGAAGCAATTGTCGGGCACAGGGGTTGGCAAGCGAAATGAAAGAGGAGAGGTTTTGCGCATCTACCACGCTCTTGCACAAAAAGAAACAAATCGTCATTCAGCCATTGCACTTGACGCCCTGCAAACTGCAAACGTATCTTTTTTACGCCATGGTACAAGGTCAAGCCAGCAATGAGATACTGAGTGGCCCATGTCCACTAGGCATATTTCCCCATCTTGCAATTGATAGATGGCAGCTCCAAGACCGGCCGAAAAAAAGAGATGCGCAAACAAGACTTCCCGGTCAAACCAACACAGCTGAAGGAGTGGGCACTGCGGTTTTTGAATCTGGAGAAAATCAGAAGAAGTGTTGCACACCGTTCAAGAAGCGCCAGTCCAACCCCTGTGTCAATCCTTTTACGTTGATGTTTCATGCTCGGTGACACAAACTGGAAGGAACACTAATAACGCAGGAGTTGGTTTCTGATTTTGCCTTTCAGGCAGGTGCATGAACTGACACACCATTCAACCAGTGCTTCCAACATTGGAGTTTAAGGTGCGTGTATGGAGGCATCCGAATTGTGCTGCTGACAAGATTAGCAAGGCTGCCATTCAGAATTGGCAGCCTCGCAAGCCTTTCCCGCACGACGCTTTATGTGTACAGGGGGACAGCCGATTGCCACCGCCAAGCGTCAAAATCGGCGGTTGAGCCTTTAAGTGGTGCCAGCGATATATGTACAAGCTGCAGGATCAATGCTGTGGCCGCACCTCTAAAATCTCAATTCCCACTGTGAGGCTTCCGCTAAACCGCTCCACCTGCCTCAACCAATCTATCCCAAAGTCATCCAAACCATGAATGGCCTGCTCGGAGAAGTCATACACCAATGGCCCCGCTCGAACTTCACCAACAATGAGGTTCACTGTCATGACTGTGGCACACTGAAGGCAATCAGCCTTCAACCTCAAAGCGCCATGCAAGGGCCCTTTCTTGATCATCTGTGTGTAGAGTCCCTTGCGCTCACTGCTTCGAGCATTCTTCATGACTTCGCGTCCATCGGGAAAGACCATGAGACGGAGGTTTGGCAAACCAAGTGCCGCAAAGGGGGGTGAAACCAAGGGTCTGCCCATACTTGCCTGTAGCTTTCCATTCAAATCATCAATCTTCCACTCCACTCGTGTGCACTTGGGACCACCTGCTTGGAAGCCAAAAATCTTGATGCCTGGGGGAAGTTCCAGGTCGTTTGCCGTGTTTGCCGTGGCCATATTCATAGCACCTTTCTTGGTCTCCATGGTTGGGCCTGCGAGCGGTTGCTCGGCTGCTAGCCCAGGTGGCACTGGTGCCGTTTGAAGCACAGGTGCTGATTGAAGCACTGGTGCTGGTTGAAAATATTTGCTTTCTTGCGGCCAGGCGGGGTCTAAGTCTGAAAACTGATCGGCGATGCTGGACAAATGCGGAGGTAAGTCCAAGGTCTCCTCGCAAAAACGCTTCTCGTGGATGGGGTCGGGCAAGGGCACGCGCAAAGGCGAAGCCCAGGAGCTGGCAGGCTTCTCAAGGCCCACCTGGCTGGGAACTTGCCATGGGCTGAGCTGTGACTCCTCGGTCTGGTAGGGGGCACCCCAAGGCATCTGCTTGTTCTGCTCCAGTCCGAGGCCCGGCATGTACATGTGCCCTGTGTCACCCGTCCATTCCTTAGGCAAAAAAGATGGATGGCTGACAGATGTATAGATCATCGTTCAAATCAGACTGATCTGGGGATGGCTCAAACATGTGGCGCTATGCCACATCCTGCAAGTTGGGGGGGTAAATGACTTGGACCATCTTTGAGCCATACCCATCTGAGTCTTGTTCCAAATTTGACATCAGCATTGACATCTTCCACCTGAGGACCGGTCCGACCATCCCTCCGGATTTCCGGCGAGGGAGTCGGATATGGAGATGGTGAGCATGGACTCCTGCCCGAAAAAGGATCGTCAAAAGGAAATCACCAGAAAAACTGGGAAGACTGGGAAGGTATGCATGGTTTTCTCCCCTTTTTGGTGACCCAACCCCTACGCACGTGAATCTGGAACCTATGACCCACCAGCTCTTCTCAGCACTCCTCCGTGTGGCCGATCCAAGAGATTGCCCAGGAAAGGGCAATGCGTTCAACAAACCGTTTTATATGTATAATGCAATGATCCCGCGCTGCAGGGACGAAAATTCAAGCAAAAACAAACAGAAATCTGCTTGCAAAGAAGTCTGCTTGCAAACATCAGATAAAGAATGCGACAAATGAAGACGTTCACATTTCCACCAAAAGCACAACGCAAAGAGTATGAAAAATCATCATGCAGCATCAAAGCTTGCTGATTTCTTGCTGTTCACATCTTTGTCCTCGCCTGGCATTGCTCTCTTCATGGAGGTGCTTGTGCTGAGGCAGCTGGGTCACGATGTGCATAGCTGGCGGCGGCAGATTCTACTTGAGCCACCCATTCCCCCAAGGGGTTAAGTCGGGGATTTTCATCGATGGAAAGCAAGATGAAGGATGATGAAGGTATATAATATATAATATATATATATATAATAATATGATGACTTTATGATGACTTTATGATGTTTCAAGGGGAAAACACCAGGCTTAGCCTCTCTCTGTCTTTTAAGACTTCGTGCCAGCAAACGGTCGCTTCTCGCAGTCACTTGGTATCCCTAGCCCCACAAAAGGGCGCCATCGGTCTGGGGATCAAACAGTACGGCACACGTCTTTCGGGCATCGGTGGCTTCTCCAGCATTTCAGGCTCTTCCTGACGTCAGGCGATGGCGACTACTAGACCAGTGAGGTGCTGGGTAAATGTTGACCACCCGAAGGTAGATTTGAATTTGTCTGAAAAGCGGGAGTCTACCCCGAAAAAATTGATGTGTTAAAGCGTTTGAAAATGTTTGAAACAGCATGTTCCATCGAAGAAAACCACATTTTTTTTACGGGGGCAAAACCCCCAACGGCCATCGATGCTCCTCCTCGTCCTGCACCTTGGCAGACCGCTGGCAGGTGGCAGAAGGACTATCTTATCTCATTGGTATCATTGGATTCACGGGAACATTTACAGGAAACCCCCATATTTTATGGTAAAAACATGTAATTTCACCCATGGTTTCCGGTTTGACGAGTTTCCCCTGAATCCAATGATTCTCCAGATGATTCTCCAGATATGACCGGCAAATCACAGCCGGGAAAGTCTTCAAGACTTCAAGACTCAAACTCAGGTGTCTGCTTCGTAGACACCCTCCAGTTTGTCCTTGTTTTGGATGCTTCCATGTTTTTGCTTCCTCGCCACGTTAGTCGGGGCTGGCAAAGGCAAATCACGCTGCACCCCATCTCTGGCGCCTTGTGAGGCCACCTCCCATGGGAGCTGTGTAGGTCCAACCTGCACCGGACAGTGAAGCAATTCGGGATTTCTTTAAACGGAACCGGTAATCAACGGGAAAATGAAAAACCAACACTACATGGGCAAATACTTTAAGCAGCAAAATGAAAATTGAACCAACAAAAATCGAAAGTTGATTGGCAATACTGAAGCTGCCACCAGATTCACCAGTAAAACGGGGAAAAAAAACGAGGGATCACCACCAGGATGGGATCAAAACTGTCATGGGCGTCATTATCATTTTGAAGCGGCAGTCGGGACGCTGCGGAACTTGTAGAACTCCGTGCAAGTGCAAACAATAGTGAGAATGGCACACCCAACTTTTGAGCAAAACACATGTTGTGGGGGTATGGATCAACCTGTACCTCTAAAAATGGGCCTTAATCTCGCGGATTGTCTGGGTTTTTTGGTGCTTACATCTTGATCACTACCCCGAAAATGCGGTTTCGTTTCAGTCTTCCACCTCTTCCAAAGAGGGCAATGACAGCTGAAAGCACCATCAATGAAAGGCCTGCAGCTGAAAATCCAGGCGATTTTTCCCCCAGAGACCCAGAGGCCAGAGGAATGACATGTTACTCACCCTAGTCTAAACCAAAAAGAGAAAAGGAAAAACATCGACCCAAAAAAATGGAACGTGGTAACATGGGCATAAGAAATATTCATACCCTCCAAAATGAAAGAAGAGTGGGGTTCCCAGTGTGACCCCTTGCCACGCCTCGACCTGTTGAACTCCTCCATGGGAACAAGGATCTTTGGTGGATCAGGTTACCCCCATTTTCAGACAGACCCTGCAGCTCAAGAAAATAACAATAGAAATGGTGAGATAGCATGATCTACCTGACAGAACCAACAACGTGTGGGTGTTCAGGATCTGAAATGTGTCAATGACGCACGGAAAAAAAATCTGGGGCCTATCCCCATTATCAAGGCAGCCAACACAACCAACAAAATCAAAGTTGTGGCTTTTGGATCACCTTTGTTGAACTGGGCACAATAGGTCGTGTCAACGGTCCCAAAAATTTGCCACTGTCGCTGCGTCCTTCTTGGCGCCATGGGATTTTGAATTGAATCAGCGAAAATTCGCTGAACCACCCCGGATTGATACGTGGAAAACCCTGCGATGGGCATGGCCCCAATGGGTAAAGATGGGTAAAACTTGTTTCCTATGGTCATCAGTGGGATCCCCTTGTCCACTGATTGTCGCCAGCAAACAAGCAGCAATTGCCTACGTCAAATCTACCAGTTGAATCGAAATGCCAAGCTGCAAACCCAGCAAATCTGACTTCGAGACACTGCACCTTTCGGGACTATTTCACGTGGCAACCCTATAATGAACCCTTCTTTTGGCACGTTTTTTGGTACGAAACGACGTGTCCCAGAAGACTGTTCCTCAAGCGAAACTAATCTATGGATCGGCTCCAAGGCATCGTAATGGCCACCTTGATACACCTTGGCTCCGGGGTTGAGTATTGTTGCCATGAATGGACCACGCAAACAGGTTGAGCTGGCGACATGGATCGTCTTTTCCTTGGCGTCATGATTGAAACTTGGGTACCTCTAGATTTAATGATCGAGTTGCACATCAATTGGCAAAAAGTCACATCAATCACATCACTTCACAATGGCGCAGCGCGTTCTAAAGAATCCTCAAGCAGCATAGTTGCGTATAAATGGCACAAAAACTACCGCAGCTGTGGGTAAGAGCGCGTTTCTTTGCGAGTTTGTTATCCATCTTAATCACAGAACCCGAATGGCGCAGCGCGTATCACAGAGACCTGTCATTGAAACTGATGGTTGATCGCCTGGAAATTCAAATGGCACAAACGACTTCCAAGACATGTTTCGTTAAAGTCAAGTACCTCCTTCAACAGGGGGTCACAATGGCATAGCATATCCCAAAGATTCCATGGTTTGTCATTGATGATTCCATGTATATATATATTAGATTATATTATATTAAATTATATTATAATACATTATACTATATTATATTATATTATATTATATTTTATTTTATTATATTATATTTTATTTTATTTTATTTTATTTTATTATATCATATTATATTATATTATATTATGTTGTGTTATATTATATTATGTTATATTAT
>Ga0126342_10002386_pt1 | contig 29174 bp, 27 predicted proteins | sample Cyp1metagenome_FD_92528 | JGI IMG/M metagenome (GOLD analysis project Ga0126342, IMG submission 92528) | Coral microbial communities from Lord Howe Island, Old Settlement Bay, Australia - Cyphastrea 1 metagenome | ecosystem: Host-associated > Invertebrates > Cnidaria > Coral ... | reverse complement strand
ATATGCCAGATAGAATGCCAAATAGAATGTCAGAAGATATGTCAGATAGAATGCCAGAAGATGTGCCAGTAAGAACATGTATAAATGTCATGGTGGGGATCACACGAAGTAAAGTAATTTTCTATAGTTTTTATACATGCTCTTGTGATCTGTGGTGGTCGGGCTCAGTTTATTCCGTGAAGGTTCCCCAAAAGGAGCATACCTCAATATACCTCAGTACCATGTACTCTGGTCATTTGAGAGTTGTTTATATTATTTTATATTATTCTTCACTGGTGTAACATGCTCTTTGACTGCCAGGACACCGTATGAGTAGAGCTTAATCTCTGCAATCATCGCCTTGGTTGCGAGCTGCGACACCAGGCTGTAACTGAGAGCTGCCAACATCAGAAGGGTGTCACGTTTTCAAGTTTTTTTGGCATTGAAATGGATGTCTTTCCATTTTTTCACATAAATCAGAGGGTGCTCCCATTGCCAGGTTGAATTGGTTGGCGGTTCTGTTCTCAACTTTGTGGTAAATCCCGTTTTTTTTTGGGGGGGGGTAGGGAACACAAAATCCCAAGGGTCACGGTTACATCATGTTAAAAATCATAAATTCGAGTTTTGCTGCTAAAACATATTCACTTATGTTCATTAATTACTGAAAGAAACACATTGCCACAATGCCTCCCTCCACAAGTATCAGGTAACCATCAGACCTGCCCATCTACCATCTCAATTCATACCTTAACGAATAACAATTCATACATTCACACAACGCCGAAGCTGCTCATCTACGATTCAAATGTCCAAATATAACGTCAACAATACATATTCTTAGTCCAAATACCCCCTGGTAAATCAACATAGACCCTGAAAATAGCCAATTTTTCATGCAAACAAGTCTTCCAACCCCAACAACTACCAGGGTCGAACTGTGAAAATTTACCAGAGGGTATGTCCAAACCTTCCAATCATCAAAGCCATCATCAAATCCCCACCATCCCAACCCCGCATCCCGCCGCGGCAAGGTGACGTAGTCCGGCACCATCATCGCCACCGTCCGAAAGAGCGCCTTCAAGTTGTCCGGCAGCTCGGCGCGGCCCGCGTAGCCGGGGTTCATGGTGATGAAGCAGTTGCAGGTCCTGGGCCACTGGGGCTGAAAAACCCATGGAATTGTCCCAACGATTCATGGAACATATGGGAAAATCATGGAAAATCATGGAAAATCCCATCGACATGGAGATAGCTGGGAAAATCATCGAACTAAATGGATGTTTTTTTTGAAAGAATCATGAAAAAATGGTGGTTGTTAACCAGAGATAGTGGATTATTTCATGGGACTCATAGTTGGTGCTCGATAGAAGCATGACTGGGAAATCCCCCCTATGGCCTAGATGGAGGTTGATTAAAATGTAATGAGTGACAGTTTGCGAACTGGAGAACAACCAAGTTTAAGATCATGGAATCGAGAGGGGGGGGTCTGAGGGGGGGGGGGTTCTGGATAAGCTTGGATAAGCCATGGATAAGCCAGGATGATCATGTTCAGAAAGAAAGGTGAATTTCCGGGTGTTCATTGAAAGTCGGGAGAGTGATTTGACCTGGATTTTGGGGTGGGGGTTGGGTGGCTAAAGGCTTAATAAGGGTTAAATGATAAGCATTGGATAAGCCTTGAATTAGCGAGAAACAGCAAGCTATTCTGCATACCCCCCCCCAAAAAAATGACCCCTCAGGACCCCAGGTCCCCAAAATTGCCAAAATTGGGGAAACATATTGAACACGCATCGCAAGCACTGCAAAAACGGCAAAAACCCAAATTTCCTTTTTTCTGGGTTGTGGCTCAAATCACCCAATGCTTTGGATAAGCAATGGATAAGGAAGTTCAGCTATCCTCGGGAAATAACACCTTAATAAGGCCTTAAAGGATAACCCCTTGAAGGATAACCCCTTAATAAGCCTTAATAAGCCCTGAATAAGGCTCAATGAGACCTTAATAGGTCCTTAATAATTTAATAGGGGTTTATCATTTCCCAGCCTTATCAGGAGCTTCAATGATAAGCTCAGACCCTCCCCCCCGGACCCTCCGTCCCGATTCCATGATAAGAGGTAAATCATCGATAGATGGGTAAATATAATTAAATATATAAATCTATAAAAATCTACATAAATCTAGATAAATGGGTAAATCAATGTAAATCATCAATGGAGCATTTTAGGACATTCACTTTGGCATCGCCAAATGGATCCATTCCGAGGTGCCATTTCAGCGGCAAGTTGGCCGTCCCCTCGAACTCGAAACAGGTGAAGCGAGCCTTCACCATGGCAAAAGCCGAGGTCGGAGATCATTTTTGGTGGTTGACCTACCCCTCTGAAAAATGATGGAGTGAAAGTCAGTTGGGATGATGATGATGACATTCCCAGTATGATGGGAAAAATAAAAGCCATGTTCCAAGCCACCAATTAGATTAGATATTTGCAAGTATTTGCATCATGCGGATGTATTTCCATCGATATTTGATGATATTTGCAAGTATATATGATTAATATTTGTGTATGCATCGCATGATCATGTACATTGACCACATCCCAATTATCATTCACATGTTTCCTAAAGTGGGGGGACCCAACTGAACTCAACAACGGATGGTTCAAAAGAAATATTATATATAGTATAAATAGAAAATCTTAAGTTGAAATGGAAAGTCCATGAACGAGTTTATAAAGTAGACCAAAAAAAAACTATATGATGGAAATGATCATCCATTTCAACTTAAGATTTGGATTGATTTGGAGAATACCACCATTTCAACTGGACACCGTCCACAGACACCTGGAGGTATCTTCAGCGCCGCTGAGTTTGAAAAACGTGAATCTTTTCATGTTATGATAACTCCATGACTATTGAAACGTTTCAGAATATGGGTTGAAAAAATGGGTTGAAAAATAATCTATCCGCATCTGAAAAATTCTGTGCAAGAACATTGTGAACATGAAACATCACAGAAAAAATGCGGCTATTACCGTGACTATTGTTGTTTACAAAGTATACATATCGTAGATAGTTAAACATGTTGAACCAATATCACAAAAGAAATCTTTTCAGAAATTGATCACCTGAATTTACTTAATAACTCCAGGATTCACTTAAAAATCCACCAAAATCGCCCATGGGATCAGAGTCCGTACCTTGATTGCGTTTTGGATCTGCAAGATCTGCTGCGCAATGACACTCAGCACCTGGGAGCAACAGTTTTTCAATGTTTTTCATATCGGTGGGTGGCTATCATCCATAAGATCCCAGTAGTATTCCTAGTGATGATCTTGTACTTTTCGGATGATGTTTGATGATGTTTGATGATGTTTGACGATTTTAGTTCGATCTTATCTATCGTTATTTCTTTTGGGGGCTATATCATAGGTCTCCCCTCATTTGAAGGGAATATCACCTACAAAAACAGGTTTTAACCAAGAGGTATGGAGATATATATCACAATAAATCTAATCGACACGGGGATAACCATATCATTAACGTAACAAAACAATAGATGCAAAGGAGGCTGACCTAAGTCAATTATGTATTGCCACAATTTTAGTATAATTGCTCTATTTTTTTGGGGGGGAGGTGGTTGCTATATGTTGCTATGACCTACCAGTACCACATTCGCGTCCAAAATACGTGTTTCCCAGCTATTTCCGCACCCGTCAAAACACCTCTGCATCGATGCGATTGAACTCGTCAAAACAGGCCCAACCACCTTGGCAAAGTGGCCTGGACTTAGTGGCCCCAGGGGTGATTTCGAACAGCTGAAAAGCTGTATCTGTTGGAGATGAAATATCCCCCGTTCTATAATGTTCAGTTAGGACATGTTAGGACATTTACCAACCCCTGTTTGTCTTGGCGAACCTTACATACACAGCAAAAAGGAGGAACCATTTATTTGATGGGAAATGTGCGCAAAAACGTACTGCTAGTGAAAATTCACCCGGCATCTGAAGCCTTGGCCCTCAAACTAGCATGACACATTGGTAAATAACCCCGAATTGAATTAGGGAGTAACGGAGTAACAATCTCAATTTCATGGCTACACTGACATCTACAAAATTTCATCGGTAATGGTCATGATATGTCATCACCAGAGACCATGAATCCATACAATCTAACACCACTGGATTTGTGAGCTATAAGTATTATACAAAGGGGTAAGGCCTCCAAGTTACTTACGATTTGGTTGACCCCAAAAAATATCCAAGTGCAAAGTAAGCGTCAAGGGGCACAGGTCCGCCAGGTACCCTTTCCGAAGGACAAAAAAATATAAAGGGATTTTTCAATGATCAGCTAAGATTAAAGAACATGTCAATGTCCATTTGCAAGCACTTCTCCATACAAAAAAAATATTCCAGGATGTTTCCACATGGTTCAGACCCAAAAAAATTGGGGCAGGAAGGCTGCAACAAGTTCTAAAGCTGAACCAACAAACAGAACTTCATAAATGATGTACCATCCAGATCCATCCACATGGCAATGAACCCAAACACTGGAAAGTCCATCATTGAAAAAGATTAGTTTCCCCAGTTTCACGCCTCTACCGATTTTTTGTGGTTTTCCCATTGCCATGTGACGGTTTGCCGGAGGGTAATCCGATAACCAATCGTGGCAAATATATGTTGTATAGGCTGTATAGGTATCGAGTCATTGAAAAACATGTATATCTTAATGCGTATTCTATAATGCGTTTGTGTTTTCCTTTAATCTTCCCACTTTCCCGTCATTTGTTCTTGCCTAGCCTATAAGGATATTCCCTCCAGTGCACAACGTAAACATACAAAAAACATCAAAACACGATATCTGGGTAAATTATAATATTTCACTAACCTGAATCTTGCGGCCATTTGGTGATGATTTCCAATACTAACCATGATTCCTATCGTCGTGGCCGGGGGCCTCACATTGTAGTTATAACCCCATTTCCACCACCGCCCAGCTGATCCCGGCATCCAAGTGACCCGAAGAGGCCAAGCCTTTGAAGAATTTGGCCTCGGCGGCGGATCAAAGTGAAGATGGACGAAGTGAGATGTGGTTACTATGTGGTTAGCTGGAGAAAAAAAACACATAACGGAGAAGCTCCGATAACCCAACATTGAACCTGGGATTCTGGGATTAGATAACTAATATCAGTTGCAAGAACCAATGATAGAGATGAATTAGATGTGCCTGAGGAATGACCTGGGATATAGCAGCAAACTAAAGTGGCTTTCATCCGTGTGATGAAACTGTTAAAACATCTGTCATTTTGAGAGATGTTCCTCTTAAGAAGGAGTTGGGTCAGATTTGCTGATGCCTTTGCCTTACCAAGGTCTATCCGTCTATCCAGTAAGTGTTGCGCAATCTACGGTTCCTCTCCCCCATTCCTGTGATTTCATGTCGATGGTTTACCTTATCACAACCCCATCCCCAATGTGGGTAATTAAATGTTTATCAAACGTCAAGATTGCCTGGGCGCCTGGCCCGAACCGCAACGACGACGGGCAACGCATCATCATCATCATCATCATCAGTTGAATGCAGATTTTAATATTCCTGAATACCTTTGTTGATCTTCCCAAGTGAATGTAAAGTTTAACGGGGGGTGGGAAATTAATATTACCTAATACCTTTGTTGATCTTCCCAATTGAATGTAAAGTTTAACGAGGGGTGGGAAATTAATATTACCTAATACCTTTGTTGATCTTCCCAATTGAATGTAAAGTTTAACGGGTGGGAAATTAATATTACCTAATACCTTTGTTGATCTTCCCAATTGAATGTAAAGTTTAACGGGGGTGGGATTTTCATATTCCCTAATACCTTTGTTGATCTTCCCAATTGAATGTAGAGTTTAACGGCGGGTCGGATTCTAATATTCCCTAATTACCTTTGTTGATCTTCCCAATTGAATGTTAAGTTGCAACAACATTTGATTGGGAATGGGAACCCTCTACGCTGCAACGCTGGGCAAAGCCCAGGCGTTGCGCGTAATTATATATTGGGTCGGTCTATCTATTATAAATATGACCTATAGGATCCCCAGTCTGGTTTCTGATTAAGTTCAAGGCCTTGGGCCTTGGGATACTTTGATTTCTTAGTTCAATGACTTCCACGATCTTCCACGTGACCTTCCCAAGGCCCAGCGCGTGCCATGGCGCCATGGCGTTGACGTCCAATTCGTCACTGCAGTTGAAGACCACGCAAAAGCGTGCCAGCGCCTGAAAGCTGAGCGCCAGCGAGGTGTTTAACGAAAATTCCCAGCATCAAAGCATATCAAAGTGCAAAAACATCTCTGGAACATACCCTCTGGTAATTTAACATAGCTATTGAAAATGACCATTAATAGTGGATTTTCCCATTAAACATGGTGATGTTCAATAGCTATGTTAAATTACCAGAGGGTAGATCTTATTTGATCTTCGTATTTCGAGAAATTGGTGTCTGCAAATCACCCCAATGAATGGTAAGTAAGAAATTTGAAACTGGGGAAAACTTTCTGGTTAATTGTTCCATTCTTGTCTATCCCAATGGACAATGATCATTTTCCGTATTATACATAGCTATGTTGATGGGTATCCCCCATTCTCAGGAAAATTCATATACCACACAGAAAATCATAGAAACCTGTTGTGAGTCATGACATGTTCGTTGCGAATAGGAATGCATATCTTCTGGTAATATATGTGTTCATTGTCAATGCACATATAATAACAGAAGGAATATATGGATACCCTCTGGTAATTTAACATAACTATGGAAAATCACCATTTATAGTGAATTTTCAAATGAAAAATGGTGAATTTCCATAGTTATGTTAGTTTACCAGAGGGTATATCTCATTATATACTTGATGTCCACGTCTCATGATATACCAACATATTTTATGAACTATCCCAATAGAATCCATCATTATCCTATAGTGACATGTTTAAAAGAAGCCCAAGTTGGTTGTCCATGCCATGAAATAATATCCCAATCATATCAGTAAGTATCCCAATATATTTTGTAGATTATATCCCATTATCTGCTGTTATAGGTGTGTATATATATACATATAGTTGTATGCATCCCACTGAAATATAGTCCCATCATTCTATGATAACATATATATATAATATAGAGCATAATATTCTATGGGAATACCCCATCAAATATATAATCACTATATAAATATACCATCTTTATAGATTTCCTAACGCTATCATTCATGATAAGATATCATAAATAGATCAGTTTCCTAACACAATCATACATCTACTAATGATCCTATTTATGGGAATATCTGGTTGGTGGTTTCAACCCCTCTGAAAAATATGAAAGACAGTTGGGGTTATTATACCCAATATATGGAAAAATAAAAGCCATGTTCAAAACCACCAACCAGTATAGGTTACCCTCCAGGAATATCAGTCATCAAACATGGCTGGTTGGAAAATCCCCGATCCTATTTATGATCCTTTTAATGGGAATATAGTTATCAATTATTACTGGTTGGTGGTTTCAACCCCTCTGAAAAATATGAAAGTCAGATTGGATCATCATCCCAACTATTGGGGAAAATAACAGCCATGTTCCAAACCACCAACCAGATTAGTTCACTAATTCCTATCCACGATATCTCTCCAGAAACGGCACCTTGGCCAGGTCCTTCACCGTCTCGGTCTTTCCAGTGCCCGCGGGGCCCTCGGGCGCCGCGCCGTAGAGCAGGTGCAAGGCGCCGCAGCAGGTGCCTCACAACCGGGGGTCAGGTGGAAACCAAAAAAAACGACGAAAAAAACAGAGTTCAGATGATTTTAAGTGCGATCCGCTTTTGAACAACAAATCCAATCAATATTTTTTTGGGGGGGTATGTTTTTATATCACTTTAAGTGTTATAAGTTAACAGGTGTTAACAGGTGTTAACATGTGTTAACATCATATCATCTTGTTTGGCTTCTATCCTTTTTAGTCACTGATGGCAAATGTTCCTGGTGATGGCTGCGGATGGTTGGAGTCTTATGATTTCTAGTGGTTTCAAGCCTCCTGAAACCATCGGCCACTATGCATCAAACATTGACGATTTTGAGGTACCCTGTCTTTGGACAACCATGACATTTCAGGGGTTCTAGATGGTTCTAGCATGAGAGCAGGGCAACGGATTTTCATTTGACATTTGCATATTCTAAACTTTCTAAACCAAACCTGGCGTTTAATCTCCTGTGCAGTGCATCCTGCTACCCAATCTCACAAACCCCAAATCTAGATCCAAAATGATCCAAAGAAAAACGAGGACAAGTGATTCAGCCAAGATCCAGCGCATCTTTTCTCCAGCCCCAAAGAAAAACAACAAAAATCAAAGTCTTCTCAGCCAAAGTGACGATAGCAGCGATCTGTCAGGGGTGTGACCACTAAGCGTCCACAGTTGCCCAGGTATTCATAGGCATAGCCCAAGTGACCTTGGCGGAGCACTGGACCACTGGACATCACTGGACCACTGGCTGAGGCGCTGAAAGGTTGCATCCATTTTAGGAACCATCATTCCATTTTAGAACTGCCGAAAGAAGAAAAACACGATGCTTTGAAGATGTTTGAACCCCTGGCAGATCAAGTTAAGATCCACTTTTTGTATCTGGATCATTGACATCATTTTTTATTTTTTTTAGAACTGCATCTATTACATCTATAGATCATCTATAGTTAAGATCCACAACAGGATCCACTTATCAGTGGATGCACATCCTGGCCGTGATCCGGTTGGATGGATTCGGAACTATCCAAAATGACGGATCCAGATCCATGGTGCTGCTAGAATTGTTTGGTGTGCCATGGATCCCATCAAGAAATACCCCCATTTATGTTAGCAGCTATATATACCAGCACCAGCCGGATCCTATGATCCGTCATGGGTATGAATATCATTTTTAAGTTCACTTTATCTTCGATTGTCTTCGATCCTTTGAAACGGGATTACCATAAAGTGATATTTCAATACTATCATTGTTTTGATGAAGTCAGGTAGTCGCCACATCAAAAACCACCGCCGCTTCGCTGGGATGAAAATCCTCCCAAGGGGCTATTGGTGATGCGAACAAAAATGTCCTCCTGACCTGGCCACAGCTCATCTGGTTGGTGGTTTCAACCCTACCCCTCGGAAAAATGGAGTCAGTTGGGATGATGACACTCCCATATATTATGTAAAATTCTGAGAGCCATGTTCCAAACCACCAACCAGTCATGTTTGAAGGCACATTTCTCACCTGGCTGGTTTTCAGCTTTGTGAATTGCAGTCTTCAACCGGGAAATAATCTCCAGATGTTTTATCATTCTCGCCATATGGGGTTTTCCTGAAATGGGGGGACCCCTCAATCATCCATTTTAACATGATTTTCCATGAAATAAACCAACCATTTTGGGGGATCCCAATTTATGGAACTCCATATCAGTGGACTTGCTGTGACTCGTGGACTTTCCGGGCCTGGCTTTTCCGGGTTCTCTTCGATGAAATATCGAAGCTGCACCAACCAGTCCTCGGGCGCACGATTATCCCCCAGAAATGTGTGATCTCGGCCCGGTCTTGGCCCATTTTTTTGGGGGCTAATCTTCCATGATCACTGGGCTAATCTTGGATACTCTGCAAAAGAAGCCGTTAACGATTTTTTGGATCCAGAAAAAAAAACCATCATCTCCGAATCATTTCCCATCTATGGCAGAAAGATAGCCCACTAAGTACTAAGCCCGCCATTCACCGGTTGGTTTAGCCCATTTTTTCAGCGCAACGCTGGGTGAGAAAAAAAACCTGGCCATAGGAGCCCATGAACCAATGACACGGGAGGGTGTTCCTCACATTGCCAATCAGCCAGATACCCTGCAAAAAATGGACCGAAATCTTTGCTGGTGAACGTAGATATTCCCATACCAAAAGACTAGTTAGGATTTTTTTTGTATCTAAGATTGACCTAGATCACATACGTTTTTTTCTACACTTGAAACCATCATTTTCACCACAATGAACCATACTAAACCAATTTTTTCACCATATTAAACCCTACTAAACCATTTTTCCCACCATGTTAAACCATTTTTCGTAAACCACATTAGAAAGAAACCTATCCAAGCGTCCACATCCTTAACCTATCCATCCAAGCATCGAAGTCCGTTGCCTCCGAGGTCCCACGGTCTCGCAGCTCCACAATGGTGTCCTGGTGGGACATGGTGAAACATGGGCGCGCAAAGCCCATGACATATCTTGGTGTTTGATGGTTAAAATATCTTAAAATATGTTATATAATATCTTAAAACTGGGGATATTCCATTCATTACAAAGGGGAAATATTGTTTTTTTTGTGGGGAATTTCTGGGTAATAAGCTGCTGATACAATCACCATCCTGTTGCTGGTTGACCATGGTTGACCATGCTTGACCTACCCCCCTGAAAAATGATGGAGTTCGTCAGATGGGATTATTATTCCAAAATATATGGGAAAAATAAACAATGTTCCAAACCACTAGCCAGATTGGTGTTTGATGGTTAAAATTAATGTTAACATGTTCCCTTACAAAATAATTCCAATGATAGTATTCATGGATATTCATGGGGGTTTATAAACTACCATATATAATGATATAAATTGTGGGCTTTCGGCTTGCAGCATCTTGCAGCTATGTTTGTCGGTTTAGAAGTCCATCTAAATACCTGCAGGACCATCCCTCTTAGTAACTGCTTAGCAACCATGTTTATAAAGCCATTTATATACACGTGGGATAGGCCATTTAAGGGACTTACTAAGCAGGGTTACTCCATCCAGTTCCTACAGTAAGTGGGACGATCCTCCAAGAATAATGATGTAATAGGTCAAGAACCATAGTAAGCCTAGCTATAAGCCAACTTAGCTATCTTTAGTGTGTTGTTCACATGTTAACATGGTATGCATCCCATCCCACTAGCATCTTGGATTTGCAATCCGCCATTCAAACAGAAAAAAAATCCAACAGATCTTCCCAGTAGATTTCACCATTTGATGGTGGATTTACCAATGGGAAAACTGTTGACTATTCGAAAATTCCAGGATTTCGAATAACCAAAGAAAATTCTGGTTTTAGATTGGATCCAATCGTTTTGGGTGGTGGTAGCACTAGGGGGAAGGATATGAAGGGATATTGCGGAGGTTATCATATACAAAAAATACTGCATACCAGGAGTTATCATGGGTTTCAATTAAATCATGGTCCCACAAGTTGTTTGATGTATTCGGGGAGGTTAGGTAACTGACTATCAGGCTTATTAAGAGGGTGTATACTAGGTTCCCTTTTTTATTGTGTTCAATGGCAAGTATATGGCAAGTAATATATAATCTCTGGTTCAGTATTTGGGCATCCCTGCCATGGATCAGAACAATCTTGAATGGTTGTGCAACTGATTAGTGAGTTAATTGATTGTGGTTCTTAAATTGGAGTTATATAAGGTCCCGGCGTTGGGCATTCAATCAAATTGATGTGAGTGTTAAAAACATCTGAATGTGTGGGGTTGTTAATCCATACCAAAGTACTTCTATATATATTTTGGTATTCAATCGCGTGGTGGTTGAGTACAGGAATTGATGGCTCCCCCTCATTCGTGAGCTTTTTTTACGTATGGCATGAAACATTGGGGTCATAGGGATGCCGGCAATTCCCATCCTAAGAGTTTCAACACCATCTAGATGGTACCAAAATGTACCAAAGATGTGTAAATCTTCTATGGACATGGTGAAAAACCATATGGTTTCTGGGTTTCTGGGTGTGAAAAATACCATCCGGATGTTTCGAAAACGGAAACTACTGGGATCTCCGAATTGCCCCCACCGGGTGCCCCCCCCACCATTTTGTGCCCCGCCTTGTTGTGAACAAAGATCACCTGAGTGCTATAGGAGCCCCGGATGTCACCGGTCAACATGGTCAAAAAATTCGGATGATACCATGGGATAGCCCGAAAAAAAATGGTGATAGACGGTGCCCCAGTTCATCAATGGATGATGAGCTTCCCAGACTCATCATTGATGCTTGGAAAAATCCATATCTTCAATACAAGATGGTACCCCAGTTCGTTAGCTAACTTGGTGAACATAACTCCAATTTCACTATGGTTTATGATGGTTTATGGTAGATATATCTGTACGCCAACTATGGTTTATAAACCAACCAACATAACTGGGGGGCACCATCATGTAGTTAGGAAACCTCCATTTACTATTCATAGAACACGGCTGAAGCAAATTGTAGGAATTCAGGACGCCAAAAAATTAGGGTGAGTGGCACATGACATCGAATCTCGCATGCCTTTCTAACCTTTCTATGAGTCAGAACCTGCAAACATTTGGACTCTGGTATCAATGGTCATTCCAGGATCCTAAAATGGAGGTACTGTACCATATAAGGCCATATTTTATGGGGATATTCCCGTACATAGGCCTTACACTGATGGTATGCCGTTCCTAAGTAGGACATAGCGACTGTAGGTGGGTGATATGTTGTCCCGACTCGAGGGCCAGATATCTGCCTGGTCTTCATCACCTGTTTAGCATTGCAAAGCCCCGCTTCCGTTCACACTGCACTAAACAATCAAAATAAAAACATGGACAACATGTATATGGTTCCCCTTCATGTATATGTTACGGATGCTATTCAGGTGTTTTGTCTCACAAGATGCGAATCAAATTGGTGAAGTCAATGGACAGCGATTCGATTCCCAAGTGACGATCAGAGCCTCCAACGTGCAACGCACCAACTTGGGAATCTCTCGCCGCACCAAATTCACCTCAGCCCGGATGGCTCGTTTCATCAGGGGATGGGAATGAGTTTCATCTGAATCATAAGGGATCCAGATGGGTCATGGGCTGGTGAAGATCCATATGCTCCATTTTTTCCAAGAAATTTTAATACACAACGCTGAGTTTGATCAATGGAAGTGCGACATGTCAAGGATTTGCTTCATTAAAAAAGCAACCAGAAAAGAAATCACCAACCTAAAGAATCAGCCAACCCTTGATTGATGGTCATTGAAATAGAACTTCATGGGTTTATCGTCACAAATATTAGATCTGGGCAATTGAAAGCAGTTGAAAGCAATTCCCACTCCTGATTCAAGGCCTTTGCGAGACAAATTCAAGAACATCGCCCAAGAACTATCATTTTTGGTGACAGTTCAATACCCTGTTGGTCAGGATACGGTACTTCTTAGGGCGCACAAATTCTCCTTCACATCGAACCAGTCGCTGTGCTTATTTCCCCCAAAGTACCAAGCTATCACTTCATCAACTATATCACCACCGTGGTTCAAATCCATATTCTGGCTGATACACGCACACACACACACATATATATATTGATTCACTAACCAGAAAGTAGCTGCTATCATACGGCCATTTGGGGATGATTCCAATTTGCAATTCCCATCATTCCATCGTGACGTTCCTATACGATCAGACCCCTGTAAAATGACCCCCATCCATTGGTAGTTTCTTCAGGGGAAAAATTATGAAACCCGGATTTTTCTGGAACCGTAAAAATCAGGATTTCCCAGGTCGGTCCCAGGTATTTTCAGAAAAATAAGACACTTGGAATACACTTGGGACTTCACCAAACCGATGACCATCCCAACGCAACCATATCCGACTCTGTCAAGCTGCGATCTCTGTCAAGGTGTTATCCAGCTTGGTGGCATAGTCGACCAAGCCCGCATTTCCTCGTTCCACCAGTGCCTGCCACGTTTCAACAAAGGACACGGAAAAAAAAAAAAACACATAAAAACACCGTGGTGCTAAGAAAAAGTTCGCGAAGTTGGTGGAAATCACCAGCTCAATTATGCTATGGGAGATATGTCTGTAGTATTCTGCAGTTACCCTCTGGTAAACTAACATAGCTATGGAAAATCACCATTTCTAATAGGTAAATCAACTATAAATGATCATTTTCAATAGCTATGTTAAATTATCAGGGGGTAATGGAATTATAACATGTTATAAACCAACAAGTCAAGTCTTCCAGTTGGGAGTATGAGCCATTCTCAGATGCACTCACTGGCACTCACATCGATGGCTGTTGGATCTGTTTCATGCGACGGACAATTGCATGGAAAACCAACATGTTCATTAAAATGGCTATAGAAATAGTTGATTTACCCTATTAACAGTTGTGATTTTCCATCGTGTGTTGTATGTTTACCAATTGCAATTTGGGTAGACTTGGCAGCCATGATCATTCAACATATTCAACTCTTCGGAGCCCGCTGGTTGCGTTGCAGAACAACCATTGTGGACTCAGCAAAGTCTCACCAATCCTCGGTTAAGCATCTCATTCGATTATTACCCATGACGGATCCATGGTGCTGGTATATATGCCAATATATGCTAACACAAAGGGGGTATATTGATGGGATCCATGGCACACCATATATAGCAGCACCATGGATCCGTCATGGGTTATATGGTTGGTTAACTCTTAGTATTGCTTGGCTTCCCAAGAGGAAATATGAATACCTCTATAGCTGCCTATAGCTCCTTAGCTCCCTCCAAACCACTGGATAGACATGAAAACTTAATATCCTCCTAACCATCTCGTTTGATATCCTCATAATATCCAACGATCTGCAACATTCTACCACCACAGCTAGCTGCGCTGTGCTGCGCTCCCGCTTCATGTTTCTTCGATTTTCTTCGCGCCTCATTGACTTCAGCTGTCCAAAAGAGATTGAAAATGCCAATGACCACCTGGCCCGGCCACTTCTGCACCCAATCCACAAAGGCGGTGTTCACGTAGTCATCACGAGACCTGATGGATGGGGACAAAGCACCTCTGGGGTAAAATTATGAAGTGAATGTATGGGAAAGGTCTTGACCATATTTGAAGACGATATATATATATATACATGTGTGTGTAAAGATAAAAAAAATATCATCATTCACACGTATCATATCGTGTCATGATGATGTTTATTTCATGTATGTTGTGAGTTAACTATCAAGCAGCTTGTTCTACAGCAACATAGTAGCTACGGATCAGCTGGATACGTCCCATTGCTGGCTGCTTTGAATCAAGTTGAAGCTTGGACAACTTGGTGGTTGGCTTTATGCGAAATAACCGGGAAATACCCTCTGGTAAACTAACAGTTTGCTATTGAACATGGCTATTTATAGTTGATTTACCCATCAAAAATGGTGGATCTTTCCATTGTTTTTTGTATGTTTACCAGGAGGGTATCACCATAATATCATCAACAAACATCACTTTTTGGGTGAAACTCAACCAACAAACAACTCGGGACTTCAGGGATCTCACTCAGCCACTGGAAGGACTGGTCCCGGATGGATTCCAACATGGCGTCCTCCACCTGTACCAACCACTTCTCCACTGCACCGTTGGCTGCCACCGGGTCCACGTAGTTCGTCATAGGTACCAGCTCCTGGCGTGACGTGTCGCGTCCCAGGCCGAGGTCATTGGGAACATCAGTGAAAATCCATGGGAAATCCCGGGTTATAATGGGAAAAAATGCGGAAACATGTTGGGTTTTTAAGATGTTTTAAGATGTTTTAAGATGTTTTAACATGTGTTCATCTGACGGTATCTGAGTTTGAAGTACATGTAACTGACAACAAATGACTTCTGGTTCCGGAACCGGAGGGGAATTATGGGGAATTTACACACAATAAACCCAGTTGGTATGACTCCATTCCAGGCCGACAGTCCTTCTCGGGTGAAATCATGCCCGAAATGTTCAGATTCTCTTCGAACTGAAGACTCTGCATGCCTAGCTCCGTGAAGCCCAGGAAGAATCCAACGGGGTCAAACCCCTTCAACAGGGTAACGCTTCCAAATTTGATGGGGTTATATGGGGTTGTTTAGGTCTAAAGTTTAGGTTCAGATATGCATGGCTGGCCTTTGGCAAGTTGCAAGACAGTTGATTTTCAAGACAATAGTGAATAGTGAATCTTCCAAACTGCGGCAAAAACAACTGCAAATCAACAGTCCCCTGGACATGCCTCTGGGTCAAAACCCCACCCGAGCCCAAACTTTTCCGGCACATTGAACTACTTTTCCGGATCTTTTTGGGGCATATGGGCAAGTATAACTTATGACTTATGATTGATGATGCTGTAGTGAATGGTAGTGACCCAAAAGGAATGCTCTGGACATCTCTGGACAGTTCCCGCCAAAAGTTGGTGCCACGCCTTCAAAGCATTTCTTCACGTGAGCGTTGACCCGCTTGGGATCCTTCGTCTCACTCAAGATCTCCAGCAAGTTGTCGTTGGACAGGAAGAAGAAGCGCGGGAAGAAGAGGCGCTTTGTCTCCAGGTAGTCGTTCAGGCCTAGAACTGCCAATTCTGGGGATGTCAACCTAAAACCCATGACGGATCCATGGTGCTGGTATATATGCTAACATAATTTGAGGGTATATTGATGGGATCCATGTTACCATATATATATATATAGCAGCACCATGAATCCTATGGGAAATGAAGGTATGGGCCAGTGGAGATGGATCTAGCGATCCAACCTGGCCGACCTTTTTTTCAAGGTGCTTCCCATGGTTCACCCCAGGCCCTGCCAATGGGGTGCTGAAAATGATGTCCTGTTATGTCCTGTTATGTCCTGTTTACATTTCTGGAAATTTCTGGGGTTACAGGTTGAAAACTTGTCCATTGTCAACTCCGGATTCAAAATCGCCAGCTGATTCATGTGGAGTGGGTCTTCCAAGAATTATTCTAAAACCATCCAATTCAACAACCCACTTTATGAATTTGGACTTGACATTGCGTCCGGCCCATGACATGGTGCCCTTCTGCACTGTCTCCAGCTTATCGTTGGCCGCTGTCAGGTTTTCCAGGAAGTTGTCTTGTCGAAACACCTGGCAGAGATGGTAGTTTGGCTGCATGAAGTCATATCAGTCATGCCAAAGGTTTCAACAATCTGAGTTTGACCATCCCAAAAAATCGTTCTTGCCAGAACGCCATCCCTACTTGGATGTGCATCCAACTAAGTGGTTTATAATCCATATATAACCCAGATCATCTCATATAAAATCGGGTAAATATAATATGCCATGTATATAACTGGGGGTATCACCCATTACCCAAGTGCCCCATCTGTGCCACAGTGGTGCCCCATCCCATGCCCATCCGGGCTATACCTCCAAGGCTTTGGGTGCCGCCACGCAGGCAGCCATGATTTGCCGCCAGGTGCCATCAACTTCCCGGAAGAGGCGACCCTCCGTAGGCATCTGCTGCATGATGTCCTGGACGTGGGGACATGGAGGCATCATGGCATAGCTGGGGGTAGGAGGAAGGCATCATGGGATACAATGGGTATATCATGGGCATATCAATATCATGGATTTTAATAGATTTTATGGGATAGAATGAGATGCGAGGGTACAAATAGCACATAAATGGTGGATTCACCAATGACTTTCAGGGTGGCCAGCCCAAATACATTTGGGAGGGTTTGTTTGCTTAATATAGAGGTGAATTCACAACTTTTGGCCATTTGTGGCAGTATCTGGTCGGTGGGTGGGTGGGTGGATGGATGGATATTTAACACATATGGTGACTTTTTAGATACAGCTGGCATAGAAACGTTGACACTTTCTGGGATGGTGAATGGTGGTGGGAAGGTGGGAAGCTGGGAAGGGTCTTTGGTGGATGAATCTGGTCATAAAAAAACAGGCAAAATAGCAGGATCTAAGCACTAAACATAGTGGTTTAACCATATTTAACCAATGAATCATGGCTTCATGGGGATATAATTGCTGGATACATGATATACACATTTCTATTTTTTGGGAATGGTGGAAGGCGACCTCATGTTTCAGTGGTATGTCTGGAAACTAGATTCCACCAAACAATTTATCGTAACATTATGGGGATACCAATGCGAATATAGAACCAACAGTATGACAAGTGGCTGTCTGCAAATGGACCATTTGCCTTGAACATGATACACATTTTATAGATAACCTGATGGCTAACCAGTGGATGGAGTGTGGTTTTCCCATGGTTTTCCCCTCAGGTTTCTGGGATGGGTTTATCAGTTGACTCAGTTGACCTCGTGAGAACCATGCTCAGTGCTAGAATATTTACCAAATGACCCAGTCATAGGCAAATATACCATAAATGGAGCACATGGGATGTTAACCATCGTCTTACTGTGTTATATGTGTGTCGGACCTAAGCCTTATCGAATACAACGAATCTGAGGAACACGTCGGGCTCCATCTTCAACCCCAAACCTTGACTTTCAATGGATTTTAAATTTGTAGTCATGTGTAGTTTCTATATTCGCGCATTTTTTCGGACATAGTGTGGCTGGTTGCAAAATCCTGCACTAGTTAATAGGTGGTGTATCCCGTCATTTATAGGCTTTCTACCATCCCAGGTGGTGCAGGATTGCGCAACCATCCACAAATACTTTTGATGGTTTCCTTACCACCCCAGTTAACTATAAGATGGTTTATAAACCCCTGTTAACTATAGTTATAAGTATCATAAACCATAGTGACATTGGAGTTTTCCCTTGGGATTTCCTAAAGATGTTCGGATTTCTCCTGCCTCTGAGGAGAAGATAGGCTCCAGGTAGAGCCAAACTCCTTGCACCTGAACGAGTTGAAGGGTTTATTTTGGTGACTACTATCTGTGTGGCTGCAAGATTATGGGATACAATTGATATGATCAATATGATATTCATAGATGTTAATCAAGTTTAATTAATGGGTTTTAATGAATGGATAGTCTCATTGGATAGATTACAATAGATATACATGGCTGGTTGATGGTTTTAACATGTTTTAACAATCTTGAAACATATTAGTCAATGGGAAGGATGACAACCCATATATGATGGAAAAAAATGTTTGAAACCACCGACCAGATATACATGGGCATTTCAACTAATCCGTGATATTGATGGAATATTCTTGGATGGTGGATGGGGATGGGGGCATATGGTGGTCAAAAACCACGGTACCCGTCTGTGAACCCCAAAACAGCTTGTCAGTGGATGTTCATTCCGGAACATAATATGTACATATATATATAATTTATATATATTATTATATATATATGTATATATTCTAATTATCATAGGTCGTGACGGCAAGCTTGATCATCTTGATCGAAATCTAGGAAGCCAGTGAAGAAGCCAAGCCACTCCAATCGGCAGGGTTTGGGGGTGTCCTAATTCTTGACTCACATAGCCATCACGGTGCAGCCTTTTGAAAAGAAATCTGGTGAAATCACAAGTTGCCAGTCACTTTTGGGAAGCCTCAAAGTAGCAGTTTGAAGCAACTAAGCAACTGCCAGTTATGTTAGTAAAGCAATCAAATCAACCACCAATATGTTGATGGTTTAGACATGGACCAATAAAAAGATATGGTAACTTTGGGGATGCTGGATCCTATGGCTTTACCAACAGCCAGGTGTTTTTGTAACGGCTCACAACAAAAAATACATGGCTGTCTGTTCAGCCCATCTCCGAGGGAAAGCCACAGGGATGAACACCACAGGCCTTCAACCACACGTCCACAACATCTTGCACCGCGGTGAGATACTTCTCCCAGTCTTCCAGCCTCTCCTGGGTACAGCTGGCGGGCTGCTTCCACTGCTTCCAGCAGCACTGGCAGAAAAAACACACTTTGAAAAGATCATGAACACAACATGCCGCCATCATTGTGGGCAAGACTCGCATGATCATGATCATGATTCACCAGCATCATGATTGTTTGATCAGCATCATGATCATCAGCAACCGTGATACCCTCTGGTAATGACTAACATAGCTATTGAATCATGGTCCAGTCGAAATAGTTGATTTACCCATTAAAAATGGTGATGTTCCATCGTTTTGTTCCTATTAAAAATTGCAATTTATAGTTGATGTTCCTATTAAAAATGCTGGATCTTTCCATCGCAAACCGTGGCAGTTTACCAGAGGCGAGTCATGATCATCTCCGCCCCGCCCCGCCCCAGGGCGCACCTTGAACTCCGCGGCATAAGGCGAACCTTTCATGGTCTGAGTCTTGATGACATGATCGTCCAATAGGGTTTGCACCTGCGCCAGGAGGTAAAAATTGAGGTTTTTTGCCTTTCCCTACCGCGATAGACCCCTGAAAAATGGATGAGGGATGATGGAGTATGTTTTTGGGATATGTTTGATAGTTAAACATGGTTCAAACTGCTATAGTTGATGGTCACATCCTGATTCTATTAATATTCTATTATATACTCATATAATTTACCAATCTGAAATATCCGGAAATGTTTGGCCATCTAGGGATAATCAGCACATTTCCAGTGAGGTCGTTACATCTCATAACTGCGAGCGACCAGAAATGGTTTGAGATTGAAAGCAACTGTGTCAGTAGTAGAGGCCCATCCTTGCAACCAACCTCACCACCTATCGGTGCCTTTAAAAACAAAATGAACACAAACACGAACCCATCAACTCAAAAAAAGTAATCCCCCAACCTGTGTTGTGGTTTTCCTTCTTTATCCAAGCTCCAAAAACCCTCCAAGTTTCACCTGCCCGCAACACACTACTCAAAGGACTGCCTCGTCAATGGAAGTGCCGGCCACGATGTAGGTGCCTGTGGTGCCCCAGTCCTGCAGTGGCGCTCGGGAACACGGGGATCGGTGAAACGCACGTCTCAAGTCGGACTGTCTTGGGTCATGAAAGATTGCCACAAATGATGCTGCAAGATTGCTATAAAACATGCCGTAGAATAGTAGGATATGCTAGATATGGCAATGCTATAAAATGTTTGAGTAAGTAGGTTTACTGTAATGGAGGCCATCGACCACCACTCACCACAGCTACTCGTCCCCCATGGCATCATGGCACCTTAAACTCCATGACCACGGGCTCCCATTCTTTGATCATGCCTTCCTAGGGGCTTCGGATGGGAGGGAGCATCATCCCAACATGGGTAGCCAGCGTGAGCCAGTTGGAACTATGAATTGAGATTCCCAACACCACATCTGGTTGGTGGTGCAATAACCATCTTGAAAAATATGAGACAATGGGAAGGATGACAACCCATATATGATGGAAAAATAAAACATGATCCAAACCACCAACCACATGATAGTCTAAAATATTCTCAAATGGCTGGACCGTGCTGGAACAGCATTCAGATCGCTTAGACTGAACGATAGCGAAAGAACCGGATCTTCTGAACTGATGTCGCTTTGACTGAAATGGGGAGGAACATGGCGATCATCGACCATTGGATTGTAATTCCAATGCATGATATTGTATGAGATAGTAGCCCATAGGATCCATGTATGCCATATATGATGACATTTACCATCAATATACCCCAAATGTTAACATATATACCATACATGGATCCTATGGGTAGTGGAATAGTGGGTATTTTTGCCAAGAAAAAGGGATGCCGACCATGACCAAACAGACCTTGCAATGATAAGCCAGGCTTGGCGGAACCCGCCAAGGTTACAGGAACAGATTGAACTTCTTCCTACAACCAGTTCATGTTCTGTCTAAACAACCAAACTGGCTAAGGGAATAGAATTAAACTATACATTTTCATAGAATTGGACTAATATACATAACATTTTTCAACCAAGAGAAATTAAAGAAAATCTATCAATTTCTATCAAATACATATTCTATTGATTTCCTCCAAACATTTGTCTTTCGGGTCTCACGACAAAGGGGCTAGGCCACTTTCGATTTGGTACTCCTTGGCCGCGGACTCCGAGATCTCACCTGGGATGTTCGGTCACGGTGACCCGGTGACCGGTCAACAACTGGGGGCGGGCAAGGAGCCAAGTTAAGGCGACGCTTAGAGCAGGTAGATATTCAACAGAACTGATAAGTTAATTGCAGCAGGTAGATATCACATGTGATATTCAACACATTTCAACCACCATGGTTGCACCGAAGAGCAGGTAGAGCTTCAATCTGCCCATAGCGTGAAACCACAACCACCAGACATGAATTGCCCCAGCTGCGCCTCAAATAATGGTATAACTTATAACACATGTAAATGGGATAAGCATGGATAAGTGATAAGACATGGGTTCCCTCATTGGTGGAACAAATAGCCCAAACCTACAAGGTCATGCCCCTGAGGTATGTTCCGTATAATTATATATATATACAGTACATATGTACCATAAACCATCGAATTTGCCTAGTTATAGATACATTAAAACCCAGCTTTATATAGGCAGCTAGTTTTCGAGATATTCGATAACCCCATAGTATCCCTAGTTTTCGAGATATTCGATAACCCCATAGTATCCCTAGTTTTCGAGATATTCGATAACCCCATAGTATCCCGTAGTTACTAGATAAACCAGGGTAAGCTAACAGAAACTGCTGCCATCACCGTCACCAATCGTCTAGGGAACTGATCTTCTGGACATACGCCCCGATGTCCACATCCAGGGCCTCAGCTGTGTCGAAACTTCTCGAAACCATGGGACAACCATCTAAGGATGTCCAAAGATACCCTCTGGTTATGTCAAAATAGCTATTGAAAATGGCCATTTATAGTGAGTTTTCCCATGAAAAATGGTGATTTTCCATAGTTACGTTAGTTTACCAGAGGGTATCTAAGATCTCAGTGTGATGATGTGCTTTTGTTGGAAAAAAACATGTGATTTGTCAACTGAACATGGGACTGATCACAATGTTTTCGCGTTCGGAAGCAGACGGATGTCGTCGTTTCTGCTAGAGGCATCTGGTGGAAGGGATTCCCCCAACAACAAAATGTTTGGATGTTATCAATGACCAACATGACAATACACATATTAATTTATGTCTATATATACAATGTGAGGCCCCCAAGATTGATGTTTGTTGGTTAACAAAAGCCCCAGTAACTAGTTCGTTATTTGAGTACCATAAACCATAGTGACATTGGAGTTATAAACCAACTTAGCTATCTGGGGGCCTCACATTGTACAAATATTTATGTATGTATATATATATGTACATAGTGTATGTGTGTGCAATGCAATTTAACATTGTATAATTATATATATATATGCATATTGCAAAATCCTAGCCCCTCTAAGTAACTACCTAGACAAATGGGGTAGTACAATACCAATCAATTATTTTGGCACGTGCCGATTTTTTAAAATCAGTATTTGGAGGGTCTAAGATTCAATACAACGATCCTCAGAAAATGAACCGGGCCATCGTCAGCCATCCTGACATCAACTCATGGCTGACCATGAGTTGCGACTCAGCAAGAAAGTGAACGTTCCGCAGGATACCATGCTTACATCCACATGTATACATCTACGCCTCGCGTGATCTATGTGTGTGTGTATGTATGTGATATTTTTTTTAGTAATACGCACGTACATAAATTCATGGTGACATACAATAATGCATCTGTCCATTAAAATGGCCTAAAATCACCTATCGTTCACCAAAGGGTTCAGGCACTTCTCATCGCTATAGGCTATATCCATGTTTCATGACCCCACCAGTTTCTTCGCAAAACAGCTTTAAACCGCCTATAGCTGATCTTTAGTTTTCATGTTTAAATCTTGGGTTTAGCTGTTCATTGCTGTTCACGATGTATTCACCAAGTATTGCTCAGATGTTCATGATTTTCCCCCGATCCACCTATCCGCGGGAATTCATGTACCCTCTGCATGGTAATCAAACATGGCTTGCTGGAAGATGCCCCAGTTTAGTTCGATGATTTTCTGCTCCCACATGATCCATCACTTTTCCATCATTTCCCCATCATTTCCCCATCATTTCCCATCATTTTCCCATGAAATCCATGGGGAGTTCCCCCTTTTGATGACACTCCGGTCTCCAAAGGTCGCCATGGCCCGCGCGTGCCGCGCCTTGTTGAGCGTCATGGTGGGATCGGGTCCCATCTCGAAGCCAATGACGTTGGAAATCTCGGTCCAGTGCCGTTGCCGGAGCCCGGGATTCACCAACGCATGGAGCAACGGGACATTCTCCTGGGCCAATTTATGGGCCAATTTATGGGCCAAAATCATGGCCAATAAAGTGGAGAACATGCTGGCCGGTGTTTTTGTCATGAGATTTATTTATAGATTTATGGGATATGAATCTGGGATTAATGGCATTTGTATGTGTAATAAATCCATGGAATATGGTATTAATAGATATGATGATATTATATATATATATGATATGAATCTTACAATTAGATATGAAATGGGTGCGAGCTTTCTGTTTTGGGATCTTAATGGAATTTTACTGGGACATGATTATGGTATTAGTTAATGGGATGTGAATAAGTACTCATGAGATACAACATGATGTAACTGAACTGCGCGCCCTGATTGCAGGTTGGGTACCTGAAAATAGAGGACTCAATCACCAAGTTGTAGCTATCTGAATCGGGAACAGGTTTTAGACCAGTCAATCTGGGAGGAGCCTGTTTTCAAAAAACACTTATGGCTGCATGCCACACCGCCACCTCAAATTGCTAATCATATCTAACCTGAGATATGTTTATTTCTCCCATCATCATGGAGGATTTCCTCTCGCGTAAAAAAACTGCCTGTTTCCAAGCACAGCTCGCATCTACGGAAACTGCGGTGTTCCTTGAATGCATCCAAGTCATTCTTCACCTTCTCTGCGGCCTGTGGCAGCAAACTGCAGGGAGATAGGCAAGTGAAAATGCTGCGAGCTGAAAAAAAAGCGGCGTTCTCTTTTTGAGTTCTATGACTCTGCAGAGCTAATCTTTTGAGGTTTCTGTGAAAAAAAATCCATGGGTATCCTACCAAACAGTAGATTTCAAGACTTTCAGACTGGAATCGTGTCTGCAAAAATGATCACCTCCGGACCGTCTACTCCGGTGATCATGGGGACGAACAACCGTTATACGTTAGTAAACATGGCAAAAAACCATTGAAAGATAGTATCTGTTTAACCCGGTGTAGATTGCGTTTTCACACATCGCTTATCACACCAAGATAAACACTTTGACATCATCATATGGCGGCATATTTCGGCCACGTATAAATCACGTCCGGGGGAGTCCGTACCTTGGCGGGCTTGGTGAAACCTTCCTGTTCGAAGCCTGCCTTCAGCTTGAAGGACCTGGTGGCTGCACGAGGCATGGCATCTTGAACTTGCCAGGTGCCGCTCAAAAATCTCCAACATCGTTCCAAAGAGATTCACAAGACTCCAAATTCATCGGAATATGAATCTGAATATATCTGAATATATGGTTTCTAATAGATGTGTCTATTGATTTTAGGCTTAATCGCTATTAATATCCAAGGTTTAATCAGTCGATGTTTGTTTGCCCCAAACATGGATCCACGGCAACATCGGCAACAATGGCTTCCGTGTAACCGCCAGCCCTCGATCGGTGAATTGTAACTCAGTTTGTAATTTAAATATGAGTCGGAACATAACATTACATTATAGTTACAAAAAAACATTGCATTGAAGTACATTGCACTATGTTACAGTATGTTGCAGTACATTGCATTTCATCACATTATATTACGATACAGTGCATTACATTACTTTTCTTGCAGTACATGACGCTGCGCTACACAACATTACATTACATTAGAATACAGTACGCTTCACTACATGTCATTACAATTACCATCTGGTTATTTAACATAGCCATGGAAAATCATCATTTTTTAATAGGTAAACCATCTATAAATGGGCCATTTTCCATGGCTATGTTAAATAACCAGAGGGTACATTACACTACATGAATATTACAGTGGGTTGCATGACATTGCAGTACTTTGCCTTCCATGCATATACACATTTAAATTACATATTAATTAAAACCCATTGTTCACCCTACTAGTTTGGTACTTGCAACCCCGCAACTAAACGTGAAGCGGGTGGAGCGGGTTGTTTCCGCATCGAAGCGACGAAAACCACTCAACTCATCAAACTATCTACTAACTACAGTGACTACAGTAATAATTGAATGCACTTGTCTAGTTGCAGTGCTCATCGAAACTACTACGTTGTACCCTGTGGTAATTTAACATGGCTATGGAAAATCACAATTTTTAATGGGGAAACTCACTATAAATGGCATAAATGGCCATTTTCAATAGCTTTTTCTATGTTTACCAGAGGGTAACTATCATGTGGAAACGGGAAACTCAATTCCTAGCTCCGGCCATGTCTGACTCCTCAACCAAAGGACAAACGCCACATGCTCATCACCTCCGATTCGACTTCCTGGCGCCACTCGAGTTTTCTCGGTGGAACATCTGCGAGAAAACATGCTGCAAGAACAGAAAAACTTCACCGATGGTGTATAAATCAGAGATACTCAAATCATATGTTTATGAAATGCTGATATACTGGTTGTGTATGTTTATGAATGTTTATGATATAACCCATAATTAGGATCTATGTATGCTATATATAATATGGTGTGCCATGGATCCCATCAATCTACCCCCAATATTAGTTAGCATTAATATACCAGCACCATGGATCCGTTGACGGTAACCGCCTCTGGGGAGATTTGACCGCCGAAGAGAGGTGTGCGCGTCCATCTCTGGTGCGCCTGGGGTAAGAAATGGTGAAAAGGTCAGTTAAATCCCACCAGCGATGGTGAAAAATCTGAGGTATAACTATGGAAAATCACCATTTTTCATGGGCAAATCAACAATAAATGGGCATTTTCAATGGAAAATCAAAGTTTGGGGTCTGGATTGGATGGCTTTTAAGCACTGGCATCTATTTTAGTTGACTTGGATTGGATGAAGTGGTCATTGCCTTTGCGTTGATGATGTTTATTTACATAGTATTTATAGAAAAGGTCAAGGTGTGATAGGTGTGATAGGTGTGAAGGTCTTCCAAATGCTGTGCGTGTTTCTTGGTAGTTATGGCTGCACCTTTTTGTGCTCGAAGACCAAGTTCCACAGCTTGTCGTACCTGCCATCATGGCAGCTGTGACGCAGTAAAATCATACAAGGTATGCTACGTGGATAGCTAATAATAGTAAATCCTATAATTACCTGGAGGATCCAGGAGGTTATGTTAACAAAATCGTGGTAGTTATATATAATAGTTATATACAGTAATGCAGGTTGTAAAACAACTTCTGACTGGGGGAACCACATATTTATTTATTGCAATAGTACGATATATGTGGCATGAATATATGGTCCTATCCCAACGAATATGTGTAAATCCCATTAAATCCCTATGGTTTGATCATCACACCAATTTGGACAAGTTATCCAAGCTTTGACCCTGGCATACGCTGACCCAGTATATAAGAGATACTAAGACAGGTTGCAAAGGGCAGCCCCTCTTTTTGGCATCCGATAGCTGTCTTTTCACAGTGATATTTCTGGACAAATTGCATAGTACAAGCTGGTAAAAAGGTCTCATGTTCCCCCTTCATACAGCCCCTTCGTTGAAATCTAGGCTGTGTTGGTGGTAAAGAAAAAGGTAAATCACCAAACCTCTCCAAATCTAATTACAAATCAGCCAGTCACAACCAGGCATGATCAAAGAATGCCTGGTTGCCATCAGAAAAAAACTCAGGAGTTGAGCACCTGCCTGCACTAGTGATATTCAATCGTGTTCATGATAGTCGTCCGAATCTGCCAGGAATATCCAGAAGCCGACCGAATCTGCGGCCGAGCTAAAGGTAACTACAGTAGCTAAAACGTTGTGACGTGGCCAGTGAATCTGGTTCCCAACAATCACGACACCTGCGCATTTGGAGGCTTCAACCACGGACCATGTTCAACCCCCACTTTCGTTGCATCACTCTTCTTCGCTTCAATTGATCACCGATCTTGGCATATCTTGGCCACATTTCTGGATAAAAAATCCGCCCACAGCCCACATCTTCCACAGTTCAAAGCGCACGGTTCCACAGCTGCGAAGGCGTCGTTGATCTCGAACTCTCCGGGTTCAAAGCCCACCAGCCTTGGCCGGAAAAAATAGATGCAGGGCAGGCTGCAAGAGGGCAATCTGATAGCTGACCCTGGAGATTTCATGCGGCATTTCTAGCGGCGTCAAATCAACATATTCCCCAACCGGTGAATCAGGGGCTTCAACCAGCCCCCAAGAGGTGACCCCCGAAGAGAAGTGGACAGAAAAAACGGGTTCATTAACCACCAACAACCACTTTTAAGGAATATTAAGGACTAATCAATCATGGGGTTGGCTGATTCATGCTGATTCCCCCATGAGATCTTTACATCCTCTCCATGCTCGAATTATCGCTCATGTTAGTAAAGCGATATCATAACCCAGCCATATTTTGATGGTTGAAATCCTACCCACCAAAAATTGCGGGGATGGATCCATAATATGTTTGAAAAAAACATTGAGTTGCTATGCTCACCTACCAAGCCAGGTCTACCCTGGCGACTTTCCGGATCATGTCAGGCAACTCCTCTTCGTACTGAATTCTCTCGCATCGCGCCTGCGGAGGTCTGAGATGCAGGAAACGGCCAACATGCAAATGATTCAAACAATGGGTTTAAGATGGTTTAAGGATACCTGGTAAAGTAGCATAGCTATAAAAAGAAAAAATACCATTTTTGGAAGGTAAAACATCTATAAATGGGCCATTTTCCAAAGCTATGTTAGTTCACTGGAGGATACATAAATCAGTTTGTTGACTGATAAAAACATAGGGAGTCGCTGACGATAATCTATCACACCAAGCTTGGATTCCCCAACCGCTGGTTAGGTTCATTGCGAAAGCAATATTCAAATCAATGCAATTCATAGCCTCCAGTTGTTTGGCATGGTGAAAACACACTATTGATAGATTTATGATATAATTTACTTACTCAAAAATTGTCATTTCCCGTAATTCCCAAAGGGTCACTTCTTCGCATCTACCCGGTGAAATCAGCTATGATTTAGCTGCGTCCATTGGTGTGCTCATATCAACCCGGAAAGTGGTGAGTCACGCAGAAGCGTTTCAACAAACACTGTGGTAGAATATGGGATAATTATCAAGCTGGAAATAAAAACGTCACGTCTATCACCTACCTACCTACCTACCTATCTATCTATTTATTTATCTATCTATTTATCTATCTATTTGTCTATCTATCTATATCTATCTATATCTATCTATATCTATCTATATCTATCTATATCTATCTATATCTATCTATATCTATCTATATCTGTCTATATCTATCTATATCTATCTATATCTATCTATAT
>Ga0126342_10002385_pt1 | contig 29183 bp, 23 predicted proteins | sample Cyp1metagenome_FD_92528 | JGI IMG/M metagenome (GOLD analysis project Ga0126342, IMG submission 92528) | Coral microbial communities from Lord Howe Island, Old Settlement Bay, Australia - Cyphastrea 1 metagenome | ecosystem: Host-associated > Invertebrates > Cnidaria > Coral ... | reverse complement strand
TATTACATATATATATAGGTATATATTGTATATGTATGAATATGTATGTATATATGTTGGCATCCCCAAAATCACCACAAATGGGTGGTATAAAATTGTTTTTCAACCATCCCCAAATGATAGGTTTGTTTTTGGGTTTACCACATCAATTATGTTCGTTTTGTGTGTTCAATCCATTTGTAACATCTACATGTGGTAAACCCAAAAAATCAAACATAATTATTGGATTGAACCCAATACATTTGTAACATCTACAATGTTTCATGTTGTTTCTTTCCGCCAGCCTTTTTCAATGTTCAGTGGTAGACAGCCTACATTGCTGCAACAACTCCCCAGCGTTCACCCATTTGTTGGCCACGTTCTACCATGTTTTACTTGAAGGTAAACAGGTAATTTCACCACATTATACATTACCATTTTTTTACATGTGTTTAATCCCTTTCTTTGTGTTTACCTATGCTATGCCTCTGCAATCTCTATAGATGTGTGTACATCTTTCTAGATTTGCCATGATTTCCCGTAACCTTTCATGATCATTTATGCAATATTTATATAATACATGTTATATACGCTAATATATACATTGTATAATTTATTTTAGAATATTCACATACATTCACATGCATTTATAAGATTTACATATATATATATAGGTATACATATAGGTATACATATAGGTACATATTATAATATAGTAGAGTTTCGTTCTATACCTGTCTCAGTCATCCCCCGTTTTTTTTTTTGTTGTCAACGGGTGGTGACCTTTTTTGGTGCCCTGAACGGTCCAGGCCTCGGCGTCGTTCACCAAAGTGCGGCCCCGGAAATTCGCGATGAAGGCCGGCCGTAAAAAGGAGGACCCCTTGAAGGACCCAAGAAAAAGGTTCCAAGGTTGGGGATTTCAAAGAAAAGATGTAACTTGGATTTGCTGAAGGTAAATATTATATTACACATATATTATATATATATGTAATATATATATATACTGTATATCAATATATATATATATACATACATATATACATACATATATATATATATATATATACATATCAATGGGAAATCCACCACTTGCGGAGTTCATAAGATTCTTTGGGTGGCAGGGGGGTTGTTTCAGCAAGTCCGAGATAATCCCTTCCCCAGTTCATATGAAACACCCCCCAGAAGTAAGTTGCGGTTTAGTGTAGTACAGTAGGAAGTTTACATATCTGGTTGGTGGTTTGGAGCACTTTTTATTTTTCCATACATTGGGAATAATCATCCCAACTGACGAACTCATATTTTTCAGAGGGGTGGCTCAACCACCAACCAGACATATTTAGAGACCATGTAGGTGTTTGATATGAACCAAGGATTGGATGATTTCTTATTTTTTCAACCATACCAACAGGATGCTTCACATGTTTGGGATGGGTTGGGACAAGCCCAAAACCCATTGCTATATTTGATATTTGGAGAGATGAATATCCGGTTCATATTTTAGGGTTCAGCAGTGTATACCGGGTTTTTTACGCACAGCGAAATGGTTAATTAACCATTACATAACCGTACCAGATGGTAAATGATGATCTGATGAACGATAATGAATTCACTAATGGTAAATGGGTCAATCAATGGCAAATGTCATCATATTCCAGAAAAGATAGAAACGGGATTTTCTACTAACATTGCTATAGATAATCCCACATGACGTTTGATTCAACTGATGTTTGGACAAAAACGGGCTGCTTAAGTGGGCCATGGAGTTAGTGAACTGGTCAGTGCGTCATGACCCATGAAACACACCCACTATTACCCACTTATTCGAGGTTACTTGGATCCCAAACCATGAACTAACTCCATGGCCCATCGAAGTATCTAAGTGGCACCAGGCCATAGAGAGGCCCATCATTCTCTCCGACAAACCCAACTGCCGCCTACCGGGTCTCTACACCGGCAATGGGAGGTGATTCCAAACTTGAAATTGCTGAAGATTCCAAGTTTGAAACACGAAATTCATCGAAATTCATCCACCCTCACCTTAAGCCGCTGGTGTTGTCCAGCTTATCGATTACCCAGCTGGCTTAGAATGAGGCTATCTTACAGATTCGATATAGATTCGATATATTTCGATATAGATTATGTATCATATACTGGCTCCATCAAAAAGAAAGTATACCCAGCCAAATGAGATATCATGAGATATCATGATGTATCATGAACATGTCCAGCTTATAATTCCATTTTTTCTGTTTCCGACTCGCGTCGAAAATCGTTTTTGAGGCGACAGTCTTTCACGAGATGAACAGAACTCTCGTGAGCTGCTCCTTGAAGGCCCGGGCTACTTCTCCCTAGGTTGTGTTATTGGAGGATCCGATGGGTATCCAATGGGTCATCAATGGGTGAACAATGGGTTAACAATGGGTATCCAATGGGTTAACAATGGATAAATTCAATGCTGAAGAATGGATAGTTATAGTATGTTATAGTTCTCCGCTGATAAATTAGCGCTGATTGGTGGTTTCAAATGTCAGATGTGAATGATGTTCATCCGAAAAGTTGGGATGATTTTCGACTGGTTTCACTTCTTTGAGAAATCTTTGATGAACACACACATGAACAGACCCTTGTATGAAAAAAATCTGATTAGTTCAAGGCTGAAGGTGTTAATTGTGTAAATAACCCCATCAACCATGCATATCTTATATATTATCTTGGATCGTGGCTGGGTAGGTCACGTTTTTCATGTGATTGGCTGATCACTACTCACGTTTTCAAGCAATCGTTTTTTTTTTGGCAGGGGTCTCTAAGATAGGCCATGTTTCTTTTCTGTTACCCTTTGGTTATTTAACATAGCCATGGAAGCCATGGCCCATAGAAATAGATGATTCTCCCAGCTAGAAACCTCCATTTATTTTTGGGATTTTCCATGGCTATGTTTAAAAAAAACCAGATGGTAAGCCACCAAATAGTTTGATCTCTAGGACCTAGGACCCTTGTCGAAAAGCTCCAGCTGGAGGCCAGAGTCTTTGCGTCCAGCAGCGGCCTGGTGGTAGAGTCCTGCTGGCTGTTTTGTCGGGAAAGCTGGACTCTGGATTCATCGGACACCTTGTTAATGTTGTTAGCAAACATGGAAAACTAACATAGCTATGGAAAATCACCATTTTATAGCTGGGTAAATCCACTATTTCTATGGCCATTTTCAATAGCTTTTTGTATGTTTACCAGAGGGTAGCAAACATGGAGGCTTCATGTTTTTTCCCTGAAACACCAGAGATTTTTTAAGTGCGTCTGAAAAAACTAGGGGGTGTCCAGTCGGCCCCATTCATGGCCATGAAAAGGTAAACATAATATGATGATCAACAAGTATACTAATCAATGTTGTAATATATTATTATATAAGTATACTAATATGATGATCAATAAGTATACTATCATATAACAATATTATTATATTTGTATTGTAATCAATGTTTTTGGTGCAACCATTCTTCAACAGTTTGCTGGTGGATGCTCCACTGACTCAGTGGTAAGTCGAACTCAGATGGATGATGGTAGCTGGTGGCTGTGCTGAAAAGATGTTCTGAACATTTGGCAGGAAGCTTGGGCAGTAGATGTTCCCAAAGATCATTTTCATAAATTTTCATATCTACCTTGTTGGCATCTAGCCTTTCAGCCTGGTTTCGGGCTGGGATTTCCCTCTTCCCAAGATCTCGACCGCTCTGAAGATGTTAGCCATCCAGCTAGGAATTCACAAAGACACGACACCAAATCCACATGTTCAGCTGTGTTTCAACATATAGTAAGATGCCGATGGAAAAGTGACTTCTATATATCACTCTGCTTTAGAACTGGACTCGACTCCATTTTTCTTGGTGCTTAGAGTCGGCATAGATCTCCCTTGTTAAAGCACAACGGTCTCCACGCTCCGCCGTTCTCCACGCGAAAAACTAAACACTTTCGCCATGGCGGACTGGCAGCCGGCGATGCTGGCAGAGTTCAAGACCTGGTACGTGGCTCGATGACAAATTCATGGGGATATCAATGGATTGGTTTATATCCACTACGGCTTCAACTACGGCTTCAATATCCATAGTAGAAATCCACGAAATATGGCTATGGATCAATACCTATTAATACCATTTTTAGGGGAATGAACATCCATTTACCAGCTATTTTGATGTTCACCAGGGGTACAAGGTTTTGACCCATCCCCATATCTATTTGTTTACTATTGCTTTATTGTAGAAATGGGATGATTTATGATGATTTATATACTATTCAATGGATTGGTTTATATATATATATATATATTTACGGTGAAATGTGAAAAAAAAGCCCCATGTTTACATAACGGGAAAATACCTATGGTTTCCATTGGTTTCCTGTGTCGATGTTTCCCTAGGATTTTGTTTTCCCAATGGGAAACCCACTGGGGAATCGAGTAAGGGAATGATGTGCAGAATTTTTGGACGGTCCGGCTCAGTAAATCCGAGTAGTAGGAGAAAGCCAAGAATATATGAGAAAATAATACAAAATATGCAGGGGTTGGTACCTGTCCCATTTTGGGAATATTGGACATCACCTTATAGTAGCCATGGCATTGACCATATACCTAATGGTTGGGTGATGTTCAATGGGGACATTTAATGACCCATGATATGGGATAACAAACTCAAACATGATAATTTGGGGATTAATGATGATTAATGGGGATATATTGGTGGATTAATAGTGCTTTGATGATGTTTCAATGGGATATGAATGGGGATAAAAATGGGAAATCAGTACCAAAATATGATCATGGAAGGTTTCAATATGATTGGTAATATATTAATTAATATAGTATATGTATATGTATATAATCATATATCATCACCATTAATTTTAACTTCTATAACCATATCATTATCATATTACATAGCCTCCGGTCATCAAACGTGGCTTGCTGGAAATCCACGATTTAGTTCGATGATTTTCCCAGCGAAACCTCCATCCAGCCACGTTTCATGACACTGGAGGATAGCCAGGACTCCAGTACTTCAGCTGTTTAGCATATGACTGGCTTAGCATATTCAAATGGTAACCATCATGGAAACTCATTTTTTTGGATAATTAATGGTAAATCATCGAACTTTTGGGGGGTTACCATATTTTACCATATTTGAGTTTCCGCGACCGGGGAGAATTTCAGCTTGGCCACGGCTGTTGAAGAGAGGCACGCCGAGATGTTGAAGATGGGCACTCCATTCTGCCGAGTCAGAATCAATATAGTGTTAAAGCATCATGATATGGAGTCTGGAGGTTTCCTGAAATGGGATGGCCCTAAATATCCCTAAATCATCCATTCAATTTTCGGATCTTCATGGATTTTCCATGAAATAAACCATCCAGCTATTGGGGTACCCCCCCATTGTAGGAAACCTCCATATCATGTGGTTTGATTCTCCAACCAAGCGGGAATTGACAGGCAGAGAGCCATTCCATGGGCTCCGAAAAAAAACAAACAGACTGCAGCCATGGTAAGTGGCGCATGTTTTTTTCTGACATGATATACTTCCATAGATTTAGCATGACTAACACAAATTAATATAAATTACTTAATGAAACGGCTGGATGACTCCTAGCTCTGGTTCTTGACCACTTCCTTAAGTGGGATGCTCCAAAATGGGTGGTGCAAATTTTATGTGTCAATGTTTCGGGCAAATCTGATGTGTCAATATTTCACAAAACTGGTGGTAAGGACAAATGTTCAGGGAATATCAGGGATATAAAGAGGATACAAGATGATATAAGCAGGAATGAGGGGATAGTAATGGAATAGTGTTCAATTTATTGAATAATCATTGCTAATCCAAGAGCTTGCCAGAGCCATGGCCAGAATCATTGACCGAGACTTGCTGAGCACAGGGCAGCAACCTTGGAGAATATTGTTTTGATGATAAAGACATGGTGAATTATAGGTAGCTTCATGTAAGTTTCTATCAATATCACATATCCCATGTCTAGTCGTATTTCTACAAGAAGCATAGTGGAACCACGGATTTGGGTGTTGTTTTTGTAATATGTTTCCAAGTTTGGAGTCCTTTTTGTTGCAGAACCATTTTACAGAAATACCATTCAGTAATCAAACATAGCAATCTAACACAACTATGGAAAATCACCATGTCTAATAGGTAAATCAACTATTTCTATGGGCCATTGTCCAGTTCGCAAACTGTTAGTTGACTGTTAGTTTACTAGAGAGCAACTGGTTGGTGGTTTGGAACATAAATTTTATTTTTCCATTTCATATATGGTAATTTCATCATCCCGACGAACTCCATCATTTTTCAGAGGGGTTGATTGAAATCACCAACCAGAGATGGCTTCTCCACTGGTCCCCAGTCTCAGGTGGATTCGGATGGATTTGGACACTACCTGAGTTGCTGGTTTTGGCATCGTTTTTGGTGTGCGAGTGAAAAACCATGTGGTATCGTGCGAATGTTTCGTCAAATCAAATAGAAATGGGAAATTGAAGTAAAAGATATAGGTGACTGTTAGTAAAAGAATAGAAATGGAAAATTTACTCTTAGTAAAAGATGGTAAAAGCATGTTTTTGTGATATGGGTTACTTTCAGACGGGAGCATAGAGCATAATAATTGGTATACAGCACCTAGGTCTTCAACAAGATCGGCTCGGTGGTCACAGATCCTTTTCGCCTTAGTCAGGGGATGGTCCATCTTCAACCTAAAAAAACTTGAGCGTTTCAGGATCATCAGGATCCAAGATGGAGCCCAACCCCAAACTCCCAAGTTGTCAGTAAATAGCATCATTTCACTTCCGAATCACTATGTTTATCGATCACATCCACTTAAAATTTTGTTGAAATCCATCGTTTATTTGCTGCAATCCCAATTTGTGTCGGTAAGATATATGGTTAAAAAATAGCATGTTGTTTGCGAACAAAAATCTCCAAGTCCCAAACATCTCCGACTGAGGACATTTCCTGGCCCACTATGGGCACTTCTTCCGGGATCGGCAGGAGACACATTTGTTCGTCTACACGAAGCTCCATAAGGAGATGGTATGATGATGGAGATGCCCTGATTCCAACATGGTACCCTCTGGTAATGACTGTTACATAGGTATTGAAAATGGTCATTTTTTATGGGTAAACCATCTATACATGGGATATTCATGGGATATACCCTCTGGTAAACTAACATAGCTATTGAAAATGGCCATAGAAATCGTTGATTTATCCATTGAACATGGTTTTTTTGTCCAGTTCGTTATGTGACAGTTTACCAGGCCGGGTTTGCTGGGAAAATGCTTGGAAGATCATGGGAAAATGATGGGATTTTTTTGGGGGGATGTCATGAATCCGCGAAGTGAATGGAGGCAACTATGGCTGGCGAATCGCTGGGATTTCCCAAGGGACGCGGAACCCCATTTTGATCGGAAGCCATTCCTTTGCGGTGTCTTTTTTGGGCGGTGTACTAAGGTACCCTCTGGTAAACTAACATAACTATGGAAAATCCCCATTTTTAATGGGGAAATCCACTATAAATCACCATTTTCAATAGCTATGTCAGTTTACCAGAGGGTAGGTTACACCATGTTACACCAATACTTGTGAATAGCCGGAGCTAAGTCATGAAAAAAACTTTTAAGTCGCCTGATGAAAAACCGTTGCGAAGAGCAGTTTGAAAGCTTGAAACCAATGGGGAGATTGGGTGTAACGGATGAAGCAACAACGGTTAGACAAATTGACGTCCAGTTCAAAGGGATAAGATGGGATTCCAATATATTCCAATGACTCATCCAATGACCATTTCAAGGATCCCCAGAAGGGGCCCCCAGTTGATAGTTGGCTTATCCCGGCTTATTTTTGGGGGGTCCAACCATCCACAGTAGGTATAGCAACACTATTGTCAACGGTGAATTTGGCAAGCTGAGTTTTTGGTGCATGTTTTAAGAAATCATGGTCCGTATTTGATATATAAGCAACACAAATTATGCAAGATGTGGTTTGAGTTGTACTGTGAAATATCCAGAAACATAGACTGAGGATAGATGAAGTTTGGGTTCAACATGCATAAAGGTATATATAACAGTGAATATGGCTGATTGTAGTTGTTGACGAATGGGTTGAACATGATTCAACCCCTTTGTTCAAGAAGTGTTCCAGAACAAAAAGTGCCAAGTGTTTACGATCAAACACCATTTTTGCGTACATACTTGTAAACATATATATATTAGATTTGTTAAGTTATGTTAAGTTGATATTTGTTATACAAGTTGTATCACATGTTTGCTGCATTCACGACAGTTCCTGCTGGGTCCAGGATTGTCTGTTGCGTCTTTTCCAATGTTTGTTGATTGAATAGCAGTTGTTTTGGGGTCATGGTCATGGGGGCGACTCAAAGATAGAACAAGGAATCCTTGCTGCATGGCTTCTGTATCCCTTCATCTCCCAGAATTCCTAATTCCTGCTTGGCACTTAAGCATTATTAAACTTCCTCAATATTAACGGCATGTAATACTACTGTAATATCCCTTGGACCCAAGAATTCTTCGGTCACCTCCCACGACGAGTTCCCGTTCCAGGAGTTTGTGGAGAATCTGGAACGTGCCGTGCAGATGTGGTTGGCATCGATGCTTGGTTTCACTTGGACCAAAGCTGAATGGAATGGGTGAGCTTCCCCAGCGCAGAGACTCATGGCGGTTTGCTATCCGTCCACATCAATATCACATCATTAACTAGAGAATTACTTATACAGTATCCCTATGATTAATTGTCAATGATGTGATAATTCTATATAATTACTGTATATTGACTGATTATATACGTATCCGTTCATCCGTTAATTTGTATAGAAAAACCCATCAGATCCCCATGATTTGCTCATTTATAGTCCAAAAGGCTTTCGGATTTGGGTTACCCCTGTGAATTGGCCCCTTGTGGTACTGTACCCCATTTTGATCGCCGCTTGTGAAGTCTGTTTCAATACGCTAGTCTTTGCCATAGATGTTCATATTACCAATCAGTGAGAAAAATATGAAGTTGCAGGGGAATCTAAGATTAGCAATGTGGCTAGTATTTTTATGTATTTTTGGGAGTTGCAAACATCCACCAGTCGATATTTTCTTGACATTGAAGCTCAAGGATGTCCGCAGTGACAGTTCCAGTGATTATCAACTAGATCAAATCCCAACGTTTGTTGGTATGTAAAATAAACCGATGGTTGGCCATAGAATCTGATTAATAATACTAAGTCATATCGAAATCACATGTTTTGTTGGCTAAAACCGGTTAAAACCTATAATATATCAGTGGTGCCATAGAATGATTTTGTATATTTCTGGTCATCACATCACTCATAAGTTGGCACTTCAGTTCTCCTACTGTGTAGTAGTTCAAGCCCCATAGCATTAACCAGGGCTTGCTGGCAGAGAAAAAACACATCATCTTGGCAGTTCAATGACCCGGTAAGTTGGACATCCAGTTGGTTTGTCCCGAAATCTACGAGTTCATTGAAGCGGGAGATTCCCTCCGGTCATCGGTAATCAAACATGGCAATGGAAGGTATATGTTTAGGTAGGTAGATAGATAGATAGGTAGGTAGGGAGATAGGTAGATAGGAAGGTAGATAGATAGATAGATAGATAGGTAGGTAGATAGGTAGGTAGGTAGATAGGTAGGTAGATAGGTAGGTAGGTAGATAGGTAGGTGGGTAGATGGGTAGATGGGTAGATAGGCAGATAGGTAGATTTTCTTCCGATTAAAAGCTATTTATAGGGGATGTTCCATTGATATGTTGGATTACCGGAGGATAACCTATATGTTCTATCCCAGTATCATCATTATATTATATCCCATAGTATCCCTACTGTATCCCACTATACCATATTGTACCTTTATGATCCTTTATGCTTGATGCTTAAAATCATCGAAATAAATGGTTGATTTTCCAGCAAACCATGTGACTGATTACAGGAAGATAAGTCCCATTCAAATCCCGGTTTTTGTTGCTCCAATCCATCATGAAATCGGTTTTCTATCCCATTATACCTCCATATGTTCCATGGGTCAATCCCTATTCATCACCATAAAATGCCATGTTTTCCACCATTCTTCATGGTGAAATCCTCGTTTTTCATGGTTAAATGATGTGACATGCATTGAAATTTCCAGCATTTTCCATGGTGAAGTCCCACTTCGTTTCATCCAAAAACCCGCTTCCGCTTCAACGCCGGTGCTGCAGGAAGGGCCTCACCGAGGAGCACCTGGAGTCGATGCTGCGCTACGCGCAGGACACCGGCGATATGGAGACCTCAGGTATTGTGGATGCCATGACGCGGATGCTCGAGTGCCGCGGCTGGCGGGGTATGAGGAGATCATGCTGATAGGATATCATCCAAGGTTAGATCTTTAGGGGATGGTTTTTCTATGTTTTTGTTGGGATTCTGATTTTTTGGTTGATTTTTGGTAGGAACATAGGTGATATAGTCTGATATTGACCCCTGCAAATGCAGGAGTTTATGAACTAGGGTTGTAGGGATATGATGAACTATAATTAGGGATGAAATTAGTGAAAAGGCCAATTTCATTTTACTGGTGCTAAACGCAGGGAATTTTCGGGAATGATCCACTGGCTAACTCTCAATAATCATCCCAGCAACCCCGAGCAACCCTATCTGTTCCCTACGTTTAGCACCAGTAAGTCATAGCTGATGATTGGATACCCTCTGGTAAATTAACATAGACCCTGAAAATCAACATTTTTTAATGGAAACTAGTCTTCCAACCCCTATCTGCCAGGGTCTATGTTAATTTACTGGTGGGTAACTGTTTTTGACGTCCCCAATCTCCCCCATGGGACATCCACAACACCTCAAATCCACTGGAAAAAAACATGGGTCGAAGATCATGGCATTGGTGAATTGTGGTCAAATCCACAGCCATTGAAGATGGGGATGAAAGGATTAGGGCTGTGGATCTTGTTTTACATTTGTGTGTGGGAAAACGTGAGGGAAGTAAATCAATGGGGGTATGATGGTATATATATATATGCATGTAATGAAGATATGTAACTTGTTAACCATATCATGTATGGATTTGTCCTCAAGCGCTTGGTTTTGATGTTATGTGTTAAAAGAGTTCCTTTAAAGTGAAAGTTGTCAATTTCGGAGGAATGTGATATCATATGATAAGATGTCCCATTTTAAGACCTACAAGTCCTTCTATTTTGGGTTGAGCAAAAGCAGAACAACTACCCTCCAGTAATCTACAAATCTACATGGAAAGCCCACCAATCCCTATTTCTAGACATCGGAACAATGGTAGATATGGTAAGTCAGGGAGACTCTGCAAACCATCGCCCAAGATCTCAAGTTGGTCGAACCGTGGTGGTTTGGTTGCATCCATTGCCATAGTCGTTGCCATAGAGGTACCATTCCTGGATCGACTACATCTTCGGCAGCTTGGTTTATTATGAGAATGATGGGAGAAGATCAGTACATAACTTACTGGGAATACCATGGGATATGATACAAGTAGAGTATGACACAAGTAGAATACGATAGAATGTGTACATATATATATATACACATTATATATATACATTATATATATATATACATTATATATATACATTATGTATATATATAATGTAGTCTATATTATATATATAATGTATAATATATAATATATTATGTATTATATATTATACATATATATATATATATATACGTGCATCCAACACAATGTTTTTATTTGGGGTCTTTTGAAAATGGGTGCTTCACCTTTAACAAAAACGGTGGGTTCTTTGGCAAATCCAACACCTGTGAGTTGTCCTCGAGTTAGGTGAATTCACCCCTTTGAGGGTTCCCTGGATGTCATGGGCTACCCCAAATCATCCAAGCCATGCAGGACCATGTTGCTATTGAAACCCATGGTGACTTGGGGATCCAGCATTTCAACCAAGCCCTGTGGAATCCGTTGGGACTATCTGAAAAATTTGAATCCAATCCCCGAACGATGCGAACGCCAGCTGCATCATATCGATCGTATCTTGCCATTTTGACCGCGGATCTGAGGACTTAAAAGCAGTGCTGAAGCGCCACAGCCGCAGAATGGGGGGATCCGCGAAAAAAACGTGTTGTCACAGGAGATCCAGGTCTGCAACTTGCCCCTATTGATGGTTCCAATATGTTCCAATGTATTCCTATGTGTTAGGTCGTGCAAAGATTTGCGAAGAAAAACGCAAGGAATTCACATCTCAACGCCATTTTTGGATCAGGGTTGGTGGTTCTGAAGTGTTTCTTACCATTTGCCGTCCCTGACCGGGATGGCGTTTCCAGTTGACAGCGATGCAGCCAGCTGTGAAGATTTGCGGCTGAGGCAAACACGTAACCGTTCGTTATCGCCCATGTTCCATCTTGAGGCCTTTAAATCATCAGGCCATGTCCCCTTTCACCTGCAAAAAGACTCAACGACAGGGTGTTTCTGGACATTGGAATTTGCTCCGAAATTGCGATGTCAATCTATTTCAATCGGAAAAAATTGTGAATTTGAAGAGGTCCATGGCCACGTTTCACTTCTCGTAGAACCACGTGGAAAACCCATTGGTTTCCAAAAATTCCCGGGGGTTTTTTTTGGATGATCCCATCCAGACGCCAAGCCGCCAAGGTGCAGGACTTGATCAAAGATCAATGGTTCAAACCTGGCTGGGCGACTTGGAAGAAATCGCCACGACGTCGCCGTACGTAGGTAGTTTTCCGTGGACGAAAAAGCCATGGCCATGACGAAGAAAACATAGATTACCCTCTGGTAATTTAACGTAGCTATTGAAAATGGCCATTTATAGTGAGTTTTCCCACTAAAAATTGTGATTTTCCATAGCTATGTTAATTTACCAGAGGGTAATATCTGCCAACGATACGATCATTTGCAGGGGATGTGAGAGATTGTGAGATTGGATAATCAAACATGGTGAGGTGGATTTTACCACCATTGAGTTCGATGATTGTCCCAGCTATAAACATCTATAAACCTCTATTTGGAAGGGATTTCTAGCTAGCCACGTAAAAATGACCGAAGGGTATCCACGATTAACTCGGAGACTTTCGGGCGGAACCTTCATTTTGGCCGGGCTACAACCACCTCCCTGGAGCCTTTCCATGTCTGATTTATTTGGTTGTTTGGGCAATTGTTCAGCCAAATATACTGGAAATTGAAATGGAAGGAGGCCAGATCCTGGATTGACACATACTGTAGACATACACCAAGATTTCAAAGTTTCTTGGTGACTGTGTGTGTGTGTGTTCATGTATCCCGCTGAAAATGTTGAAACTTTTAGGAGGTGATCAGCAAACCACCTACTGAATTATTCATGGTCAATCTCTCTATTTATTCTTATATTGTGGTTCGTATTCTGGTTCATATCTTCAGTTTTCTTGGTAAAATGTGCATGTTTGTTGATTAAAACATCTTTAAAACAATAGATTATGCGATGAGCGATGCGTGTTTCAAATAGCGCCATTTCTGTTGATTCACCACATGTGTTGGTTCCGTAAGCCCATTTTTTTCTGGAGATAAAAGCACCATTGATTGTCCCTCCACATGAGTTGGGGGTTGACTTCAAAATTCAGATGACTTTCTGTGAATCACCAGTTGTATCCATTTCTGTGTTTCAAGCCCCATTTTTCAAAGCATTGAATCCCAAGGTGTACGGTTTTTGGGGCTAAATCAGATGAAATCCCAGACTCCGAAACTTGTCTCACATCCCGTTGAATCTGGAAATCATCTGAAATCCCCCAAAAAAATGCTAGTGCTAGTTGAATCCCATCTTGAATCCCCCGTTGTCACGATTTTGATTGGTGAAAAGCCGTTCCACCCGCGGCCTCCCTGCCATTCGGCCGTCCAAAAAACGTTCCACCCGCGGCCAGCGATGGCCACCAGGAGGCGATTGGCGAGAGCGAGGTGCGCTGGTCGGTGCAGCACTGGGAGCAATGGACCGACGAGGTGCGAAGAAAATCAGCTGATGATTGGGGAATCAATATTGATGATATGTGATGTGAATTAATATCACTATAATAATTATATATCAAAATAGATGGTTGGTGGTTTGGAACGTGGCTTACCCATTGGGAATCCCCATTGGACATTGATGTCCTTTTCCCATTGCTTGGTTGACTAATAGAGGGGTCAAAGATTTTTCCTGATAGACTGGTAGTTGCAAGTGATTGTGTGATATACTTGGTAAATCAATATTGGTAAATGGTAAATCAATATTGGTGAATCAATATTATGGAATCTCTATCACTATAATTGGTGAATCAATATTGATGAATGATTGGGGAATCTCTATGAAAGGTTCATATTGTTCGGGAAAACTCATGGAATCTCTATCATTTATTTTAATGATTGGGGAATATCTATAGTAAATTGATTACCCAAGATTGTTTATCAATCTTTGACCCAAAGATGGTCAAGATGACGATCTTTGACCCATTGGGGAATGTACAATTGATGAATTGGGTCAAGTATTTTCCCTGATAGACTGATCGTTAAAGGGTGATGTTAACCGAGTTTTTGAAAAGCAACAGGTAATTGTAATATATTGTACCCTCTGGTTATTTAACATGGCCATGGTATAGATGGCCCATTTATAGATGGATTTACCTATTAATAGCATGGTGGTTTTCCCATGGCTATGTTAGTCATAACCAGAGGGTACAATATGTAAATAGGATAAAAATGGGATAAGGAACAAAGATTTTTCATCCTCCATGGCTTGATTCTAGCCATGATCATTCCCATGGCTTTTCTCATATAATTTTCCATCGAGGTTTGTTTAGGCCATGGATGATCAAGGATTGGGGATTTGATCTCAGATGAACCCATCGATGTCAAACAAAAACTGGTTGGACTGGTTGGTGGTGACTGGAACCATGGAATTTTATGGCTGTCCATATATTGGGAATATATAATCATCCCGACTGACGAACTCATATTTTTCAGAGGGGTAGGTATACCACCAACCAGTTGATGTCAAACAAAAAAGCTGGGTGTTGGTATAGCCGTCCGGATTGATGGGAAATGTTGGCTATACCGTACCAAGCACAAATATGGATTTCCAAGCGACAAGACTCGTTCTGAAGTTTGTATTTGATCATCAATTCTTTGAGGTTTTGATCGTTTTGATCCATTCCGATTTAGTCACAGGTTAACCATTCAAAACCGGAGTTCACCAATAGCAAAAATGGGAAATCCCAAACAAATCTGTAAATAGCCATCACTAACAAAAGTCATTTCACCAAAATCTTCACCGCCAGGAATGGAACAGTTGGTGGTCTAGCCGTCGCGTTCCTTGGGCGAAGATGAGTGCTTGTGATGGTCACAATTTATGAACCCCGTTGAACCCCCAAATGGAAAGAGGAAAAGGATCGGTTTCGTTCAAGTCCCTTGCAATGACCTGTGAATTGGGTGCGGAGAGTACAAGCTTGGATGAATAGTTTTATAATTTTGTACTTGAATGTGTTTTCAATGTGTATACACTGCTAGCCAGCTAAATATGGAGGCTTCCTGAAATGGGGGTACCCCTAAATCATCCATTTTCATGGCATTTTAGATATGTTTTTCCATGAAATAAACCATCCATATTGGGGGTACCTCCATTTATGGAAACCCCCTTGAAGCCTTTTTTGGTCAGATTTCTGTCGTCCGGAGCCAGGAATGGTCTGATGAGGAGTGGGAGCAGTGGTACCAGGCGAGTTTCGTGGGATCTCAGGGATCTCAGGGCCTCACCCAAGATGGTCTATGCAGATATTTCCAGGTTTTGTGTAAAAATGGTGGCTTAAAACCTGGTTCCATCTACTGGCTTTGAAAAAAAACCTCATGTTCCCTCTGAAAATTGCCATTTCCGGGCTTCGCATCCATATTTTTCCATACGTCAATCATCCGGGGCATCAATTTTACGGCCGTCCGCAGCTCGGTTTCGAAGATCATCTGTGATCTTTCGCTTCGAAGTCCGCAGCTGCCACAGGAACAAAACGATTGGTCCCAGCATTGGTGGGACGACAAATGGGAGCCTCGCAGCAGATCCAGAGCGGCCGGGAGATGGCAGGGGATGGATTCTTGAAGGCTGGTACTAGTACCCTCTGGTTATGACTGACATAGCTATTGAAAATGGTGATTGATAGTGGATTTTCCCATTGAAAATGGTGATTTTCCATAGCTATGTTAGTTTACCAGAGGGTAGTATCCAGTTATGTTTGTTGGTTTATTGATGTTGATTTTCATCCAAGTATGGAGATCGACCATAAATAAGCCAGCAGTTACCATCGCTGATTCTGAAGCAAGTTGGCGAAAGTTCGCAAAGTTTGTTGATCTCTCGTGATCTCTCCACCATAAATCCATCCGTGCCCCCAGTAAAGTAGTGTAACTATGTGTACCCTCTGGTAAACTGTTACATAGCTATGGTTTAAATCACCATGCTATTAATGGGAAAACTCACTATTTCAATGGCCATTTTCAATAGCTATGTTAGTCATAACCAGAGGGTAACTATGTGTAACTTAGGTGAGGACTACCACCTTGATGCCGAAGCGGCTAGTTTTTTAAAGGAAGCAGGAGGTTTTTGAGCCCTAGACTGGCAGAACTACGTACCTTCAAATGGGTCCCCGGGTTAGATAGTCGATTAATACCCAAAAGATAGTGGTTTTAGATGGTTTTAGATGGTTTTAGATGGTTTTAGTAGGGAAAACATTGGGAAAATGATGATAATCCATAAAACTTTTTAGGGGTATCCCCATTTTCAGACAAACCCAGATCAAGATAGATTAGATCAAGTGTTGTTGATGCTTTATTAAAGTTTCTCAAAAAAAATGCAAAAGAGAAATAGATTGATTTAATATGTATATATATATATATAACTATATGTACAGTGCCTATGGTTCATCTTTCCCCAAAGCGGTGCATGTGGTCTGCCCACTTCAGGAACAGTGGGCAGACAAAAACTGGAGCGGAGGCTATGGTGCCCCAACCGGCCTCTTGGATCTGATCGTGGGAGATTCTCACAGCGAGCTTAACTTTGGGGAAAGATGAACCATAGGCACTGTACATATAGTTAAATATATATATAACTTATAACTATAACTTATAACATATATATATATATGTAAATATGTTTGTATATATATATATACATATATATTTGTGTGTGTGTTTGGTTGAGTCTCTTCATTGGACTCAAGTTATTGTTTTGGAATGTATTTTGAAGTACCAACGGGAGAAGGCCACCAGTTTTGAATCCCCTAGGAGAGCTGGTGATCTCTGCTAATATGAGCGAGTTAGTTCACCGCTTGGTAAGTTGGTTTTTGATGGTTTGTTGCCCATGTTGAATGATGTGAATTATTATTTCGGATGTTTTATGATGTTTTATGATGCTGTAATATGTATTTGGGCTAGCAACATGGTCAACAGGTCGGATTCGAAATGGCCATGGCGTGCGCCGGTCGTTCGGTCTATGACGGGAAAGTATTAAACCTTTAAATAGGAAGACTTTGGATGAATAGAAACCAAAGATTTGAATTTACCCTCTGGTAATGACTAACATAGCTAGTTTGCTATAGAAAATCACCTTCTTTAAGAACGGTAAATTATCTACTTCTATGGGCCATGGCTTCCATAGCGAACTGTTCGTTTACCAGAGGGTATACAAATCCTAGGTGTAGGGTTGAACATGGAGTATCCAGAGATGTCAACGTTCTGGAGCCTCGCACTGCCTTGGGTAAGAGGTAAAAAAAAGACATGAAATCCAAGAAGTGCAGGAATCTGTGCCAGTAACGTAACAAATTTATAATGGTACAAGTTTTATATACCCTCTGGTTATTTACCATAGCCATGGTATAGATGGCCCATTTATAGATGGTTTACCTATTAATAGCATGGTGATGTTCCATGGCGAACTGTTAAATAACCAGATGGTATACATGGAACACTCATTTCTATCTAATTTATGAACGTTTGTTGGTTGAATTCCCAATATTTTCTCACCATTGTTCTCGCCATAGCCATTGATACTCTCCACATCTCTCAATTGAATCGAACAGTGGCTGCTAAACCCCTGTTGGTTGATTATCACTTCAGGGATTACACTAATTAATGATCGGTTTATTATTGGTGGTTAATTGTCATTATAATAACCACCCATAATTAACCGCCAATAATAATGATTGGGGGTTAATTGCCATTATAATAACCCCAGTTAATTGTCTATTATTATTGGGGGTTTATGCCAATTCTACTGATTGGGGTTGCAAGATGAGATTCATTTTTTGGATGTTTGAGGATGATCATCATCCATGTGGGAATCCCGTTACCGTTACCATCCAGTACAAACGGGAATATTATAGAATGAGAAACGGGAAGTAAGTAGGTTCACATTCTATTCACCATCCATACCATTCCCATAGGATCCATGGTGCTGCTATATATGGTGACATTTACCATCAATATACCCCAAATGTTAGCATATATGCCATACATGGATCCTATGGGATTGGGGGAATCCGGTTTGAGAACCTTTTCTTAATGATGATGGAAGCCCATAAAAACCCTAACCCAAGCTGATGCCAGGTGGCTATCCCCGTCCGCCTGCCGCTCCGCCTGCCGAGGGCTAGGATCTCGTGAGGAATCGTGAGGAATGTGTCCTTGTTGGTAAAGCCAATGCCACTGGGAAAAAAGATGCCTAGTGAATGTGACTTTATACTCTCATAGAATTGGATGATGGGAAAATTTACAGGAAACCCCTATATTTGATGGTAAAAACCATGGTTTCCTGTAGATTTTCCCTGAAACCAATCCATTGATACTCACAGTCTTCTGTTTTGATTTCTTTTCAGACTTGCTTTTGTTTATTCTGCTCCTGCTACCTGACTATTGGTTTCTTGTTTCATTTGGCTCTGTAACATATATTATATAGAACAGTATAGTAGGGGTGAAGTTAGGGCCCACATCCTTTGTGCTACATAGTTTCTCAAATGGTTTTTGCAAAGCGCCTTTCAAGAAGACCCATGGCAATCAGCAAGTTCAGTATATGTATATACTTCAACACAGCTAATGATTAGTTACATAATCAAACTAAGTCTCTATTCTAAAGCAGGTTCCCCTTCTGACATCACCATAGACTATTTCCAATGCACATGTTTAGTTTGTTGATCAGATTGGGGAACCTTTGCAAGCAAAATCAAAATATAAACTTTACAACGTCATGGGAGATTAAAGCAATTGATTGCACTTGCAAAGATGACATATGTATATATTATATACTTTATATATATACCATATAATATATATGATAAATATATATATATATTATGTATTTATATACTATAGTATATAAATATACTACAGTATGTGAATATACTATATATACTATATGTATATATATGTACACTATACATACTATACATTATATATAATATATATATATATACGATATGTATATATAAATACATATATATATACAAACATATACTATATATATACATCTATACTACATATATAGTGTATGTATATATATATATATTCGGCATTTCCAGAAAAGTGGTGAAATGGGACCTTTGCTTGACCCCTTTCTGAATGATAAACCATGCCCAATGACTCACGAGTCGTCACGAGAAATGGTTGGTTTAAACCATCCAGATTTGTGGTTATGAATTACTGTTGTTCATAACAAATAGTTCCTTACAACGGAGTAAAAGAATAGCAATGTTGTCTTGGCATTAATTTTGAATTGTTCTCACTTGGACTTAGTACTGTTAAGTGGTTATCATTGTGATTAAGTGTACAGTAGCCCCTAGTCCAAGTATGCTAACCCCTATATACCTATGATAATCCCTATATACGCACTATTTTCTAATCCCTATATGAACCTATCTTCCCCTATGTAATCCGACTATGCCAATCCCTTTCCAAGCAGAATTGAAGTTAAGTTATTTTAAGTTCACATCTATTTTAAAGATTAACTGGTGAAAGAAATCAAATTACACTGGTTCAAATTTATGACCATTTATGAATTAAATCTATAATGTGTGGGCTTAAATTACCATAGATGGCCATGAATTGGGGTTAATTGCAGACAATTTTCGGACACACATCATGCGTGCTTTGCAGAGTGTTCCACTTTGAAGTGGACCATGGGCACATTCCTTAAAGACCTGTTGACGAACAAAATCCCGGGCACAGAAGAGAACTAGGTCACTAGGTTTATTCCTAAAGGATCCTAAAGGTCCAGTGTGTCTTAGACACGTGTTATTTGTGTATCTGGAAACGGTGATGTCGCTGTCATGGATCTTCCATCAGGAATTTCAGGGTCCGGGACGAGTAGCATCTTTACATCCAGGTCCTTTGTACAAAGATCGTCGGCCCGAATGGGCCAAACGACAGTCACGCCAAACGGCCTGCAGTCAAAACGCGTTCCGTCTGGATCTGGTTGGTCATTGATTTTCAACAACTTGTGTTCGGCCCTTTTTGATCAACTCTTCACAGGTATCAACCCAGGAAGCCGAAAAGATTGCGATTGAACAACGGGGAAACTGGGCAACTGATGTTCTAAAACCATGGGGATAAATTAGGGGACATGTTCTGACACCACATCAAATTAGTTTTATGTGTTCTAATCTTACTCGACTCGCGCATAATCACGATGCTTTTTGCAACCCCAAAAAAGATGCCTAAAAGTTACAGAAGCCTGGAAACTGTGAAAAAATAGCATCGTCTATCATCTATAGAAATTTTATAGATGGCACCATGATCTGTATAGAGTATCTGGTTGGTGGTTTGGAACAATTTTTTTCCCCATATATTGGGAATAATAATCCCAACTGAATCATATTTTTTCAGAGGGGTGGGTATACCACCAACCAGTCAGTGTCCCTGCACTAACTCCAGGTCAGTCAACCTGGTAACAAAGCTATGTAAAATGACCCGTTGATAAACAAATCACCATTGGAAATACCATTGGTGTTTATACATTTTTCCATTTGTTGGGAATTTCATCATCCCAAATCCCAACTGACGAACTCCATCATTTTTCATAGGAGGCTCAACCACCAACCAGGTTATTAACCATCATTAACCATATAATAACCATTAACATTAACCATCATTAAACCATATAATAACCATTAACATTAACCACTATTAACCATATAATAACCATAGAATCACCATTGGGTACCACCAGACCCATCCGGAAAAAAGGCCAAAAGGCTCAACGGCGACGCCAGGTTCCGGCGATGCAGTGGCGATGGCCTGGCCTTCGCTCACATCTTTGAACAGGACGCCGTGGGGCCGGGGGTAAAAACCATGGGAAAAACCATGGGAAAACCATGAACAAACCAAGGATTTACATCTGGTTGGTGGTTTGGAAGATTTGGATTATGTTTCCCCAATAGTTGGGATGATGATCCAATCTGACTGATTGTCATATTATTTTTCAGAGGGGTGAGTTGAAACCACCAACCAGACATGATTTTCATCATGATTGCATGATAGAATTCATGTGGTTGTGATGTTAATAAGTTAATAACCTCATTGTATATATATAATATTATATAATTATATATATAGTGTATATAATGGTTGTATCATCTAATGGTTTTCATATCATGGTTATTTTTTCTATTGCCCATGATATCGGCCCAGGCTTCAGCCCACTTGAGGCTTAGTTTCAGCCTGGCACCTGTCCGGGCGGCCGAGGTGTTTTTGTTCTTTGGAGCGGAGGGGAAGGAACTGAAACAGCTGGCTGGTTGGTGGTGACTGGAACATGGCTTAAACATATTTCCATATATTGGGAATGTCATCATCCCAACTGACGAACTCATATTTTTCGGAGGGGTAGGTATACCACCAACCAGCTGGAGATGATGGGTACAACTGGTAATTCACTGTGAAAAGAGGGTGATTTAACCATCAGAAAAGGTGACGACTTTTTTGCAACTTCTGAATGGTGCGAGAATGGACACATCATGAGAAGATCATGGGGGTTCTCTGGATGAATTTGATCATGACCGAAAACGTCACGTGACTAAACCAGCTGGAATTTTATGCTTTGTATTAATTGGGAATCATCCCCTAAAATTTTAGCCATTTTCAGGTTGGGATATGGACAATGCGGAAGTTTCATGGGGATATCATTGGGGATACCCTCTGGTAAACTAACATAACTATGGAAAATCACCATGTTCAATGGGTAAATCCACTATAAATGGCCATTTTCAATAGCTTTTTGTCAAATTACCAGAGGGTATAGACAAAGAGCGGAAGTTTCAGAAGGGGAGATCATTGGGGATATGTCATGGCTGGAAAACCGGGCACCATCTCTTGAGGATCAACCACTGGGCAATGGTTAGTGTCTCTGGTTATGACTAACGGTTCGCCATGGGATAGATGAGCCATAGAAATAGATGGTCAAAACCTGGGTTTACCGTTCTTAAAAATGGGTGGATCTTTCCGTGGCTATGTAACAAATAACCAGATGGTAGTGTTCTTGGGATGGTTAGTATATGCATTAGTCATTACCCTCTGGTAATGACTAATAATGACTCGCGAACTGGAACATCACCATCACCTAAAGAACGGAATTGTTCAACGATTCTATTAGGGCCATTGAGAAAATAGCGAAGTGTTAGATGACCGGAGGGTAGGTAATTTTTTCGGACACAGCGGTCCAATGGAGGTAGCTGGATACCCTGAAACTTATGGGGAACTTGGGATGGTTTTGGGGAACTTACCTTCACAAGCAGATGCTTTCGTTGCCATTGATTTTTGTCCATCTTTTCAAGTTGATCGGAGGTTTTCAGGACTGTATACATCTATATACTGTATACACATGCAACATGTTGGGTAACATGTTTCAATCTGGGTGCTTGATTTTGTGACTGCCAAATAGCCTGGGAATCCCCCGAATCACGCAGGGACGACTTCGAGAAATGCCGTAGATTGGACATCACGTATGGATGCCAGCTCCAGTTCATACTGCATCCATGTCTTGGAAATCAGGCCTAAGAAAGAAACCTTGAATTGCCCCTGTTAGATTTAGATCCCTTGAGTCATCGAAATTTGAGGCAAAGTTTGACCCGCAGCCATGTCCATATGGGCCTCAATGCCTGGTAAAGGCCATGGTAAATGGATGTTCCAACCCCAAATATGCTACCCCCACAGTCTGAAGCTTTTTCAAGGCGCTCCAAGGGGTACCGGAGATCCAGAAAGGTCAGGGGGCCGGATTTGACCTCGGTACTTTAGAAATAAAGAACCCACGGGTAATATCAATGGGAAATCCAGGATCCAATTGATGGAGGTACGTAAACGTACCATATTTTTGGCCATATGAATTGGGGGTATATCCCCTTACATAGCCTTTACATAGGAGTTATATATATGGTAGGTACCTCGAATCTGGATTCCTGGAATGGCCACGGGTAATACCCCAAAGGTACCTGGGATGTAACCCTGACAAGATGTCATGCATTTCTGCGGCGAGCCATGACTGGGCATTGAAGATGCAAAATCAAGCAATTCACCCGCGAAAAAGGGGAAGCAAATTGGACGAACGTGGTATGAAATGACTGGAAAATCAGGACTTTATGGTTCAACCGCTGATTTTCGATGCAACCTACGCCGAAAACTACAAGTGTAATGATGCTTTCGAGTAGAGAACCTGAGAAATTTTTGCTTTTGCCTATTCCATGCTCTTATCCTTGCGAACCATTAGTAGTGCTGAGGTTGTTCCATGGTCACTATAATGTTTGCAGCAAGACGTTGGGTGAGAAACGTTTTCCCAATGGAATTTCATATATTTCATCAGCGCCCTGAAGCACGGCTGATTATGAAGCTAGGGCATCATGGACCTAATGCATGCTAACCTTCCAAAAAGTGACTGCGCACAGGGTTTTCCAATGGTGGTAAATTCTTTCATTCAACCTGATCTGATCATCTAGAATAAGGATGAATATGTCTACCGTCCTTCTACCGGACCATGCTTTTTTGCCAGACCAGGGTCAACGCCGACATCATGGCATGATTGCTTGGCTGCCACCCCTGGAGAGACTGAAGAATGCCACACCCTGGTGAGTCAAATTGGGTTCCAAAATGGATCTGGGCGCTTTCGATTTCTTTGCCGTGCCCTTGGGATGGTGGTCTCAAGTTTTCGCATGTCTTGGAAAATCTTGGAAGCAAGCTAAATGGGCCTGCGTCCTCAACTTTGGCCCGGCCCGAGGCACAGGCGCCATTGCTGCCAACACCCCCTCCGGTGCCAGCAGGCTGGGGCGCTGTAGCATCATGATGTCCTGCCACGCTTTCCCACATAGATGTGTCTGAAAGAGGGACAAGGAAAACGTAATGCAAAAAGACATTTTATTAACGCTTAATTATTACTGTAACCCATAAGTTTATATCAATTTATTGTTTTTCTATTTTCAGCCATGTTTTTCCCCCACGGTCTTAAGCAGACAGCCTCACATCCCGGCGCCCCGGCCATCAATACACCAGCGCAGCGCCAGGCGACGCTAGCGCCTTCCTCCAGCCATTGGTGGAAATGGTTAGTTGTGGCCATGCACCGGCGGAGGCTCCGTCAGGGGTCCTTCGAATCACGGGCGCAGCAACCTGCGAATTATCACGAGTTATCAAAATTGTGGTTTAAGCCAGCAAATGGTGATTTAATGATGAATTAAGCAACAAAAATGATGATTTAACCCAACTTAAATGGTGACTTATGGTGATGTAGTGGTGAGTCAATTTGTGAAGGTGTTCCAAATTTTGGCCACCGCCCGCCCCAAAGGTGTCTGAACAAAATTGAACATTCCCCAAATTTTCCGTGATAATAAACCAAACCCTGGGATTTGTTTGGGTTCACGCTGCACTGTCCAAACGTATTGGTGGCATGATGTTGTGCTAATGTGTGCCATGGGTTTTTCGGCGTTGTTCAATATTTCCCGTCGCGCTTGTCAAAGCAAAGAGCAAGTCACCAGAACTTATAGGAAGGAACGTGATTAAAATATTGAGTGACACCACATTAACCCTTTTGGATTTCAGCCGTGCCCGTGAGAAATGAAAACATGATAGTGTGATTTTCTATGGTTTGCATCGTTCGATGAACCTTGTCAGTGTGACTGGGCAACAACCATTTATGCGTGCTTGATTCTTGGCACTACAAACGGATACTTGGCTATAACCCGTTCAGTCACATACTGTATTTGGCCATTTTGCCATGATATTTGTTTTCAGAGCGAACCAAACCCTTTTTCAGCTAAGTAATGGCTGACATGTCGTTTGTCGAGAGCTTGAACGCTGCCCGGTGGGGTCTGGCCTTCGAAAGAGGGCCCGAGTGCCCGTGAGAGTTTCCTATTGCTCCTTTCGACATGGAGGGTCTCCCAAAGCGGGTTGCGCCGTCGATTGACCGGTCTTCGGTCGAGTTTGATCAGACTGTTTTGAAAGAGGTTATTTCTGATCGACCTCCGACTGTTGGACGATCGACTTGTGCTCCTGTTGGGAAGACTCGTGAATCCTTGGATGTAGAGCTTGCCACGGAATTCTTGGCTTTGTCTCAACTCGGCCAACGGGTCGTTATGGATGAGGTCCATAAAGCTACTCCACAGAGGGAAGCGGGGAGCGAGGTTAGAGATCGGCCGGCTGCTATGGCTCGGCATTTTTGGTTCCCGGGGTCCATTACATGGAAAGTATCTATAGTAAGTAACTAGCAGATAGAAAATTGATGATGATTCAGGATTGCCAGGTCAACAGATAGAATAGGACAAAAAGCAAAGATGTAATTAGAATATTAGTTTACCCAATAGGTTGACATGAACAATTTCGTATAATGATTATGTGCATCATTTCCTGCAACTAATTCAGGTTAAAATATGTTAAAATGAACAATTTCAATGATTACGTGCATCATTTCCTACAACTAATTCATATAATTTTGCATGCCGACAGAGCTGGCATACAATCTGAACGAAACCCCACAAACTGTGTTTGTTTGCCAGCAATGCTGGCATGGAGCCTCACATAACCCCTTGTTGTGCATAATCGTAATCATGTGAAATATGTTTACTGTTTATCAAGAAAAATGTTAAATTATGTTGAAGTTCGTCCAAAAATCACCAAACCCTGGTAAAAACCACAGAACCAGCAGATATTCTTTACCCAATAGGTTGATGTTGACAACGTTTTCTTTCAGGAACAAAATGCATGTTGTTTATTCTATCTGCTGGTTATTTATGGTTATTTACTTACTACATGGTTTTCGGGTTTAGCACGAGCAAGCATGCAAGGGTTGTTGAATTTTATGATGGGCCCATATTGATCCATATTTTCACGTCATCCATATTCTCATAACATTTTTGAAATTGGCCGCAGCAATTATATTTCCAGAAGATTGATTTGTTTGAAAATTGGGGTACCCTGAAATTTGATGGTCGATCATTAATCTGGGTAAATTATAACGACCTCACTACGACCTCACTGGGAATCATGGTTAGTAAGGGAAATCATCCCCAAATGGGCTTAATTCAGGGTAGGGAAATATTATAATTTACCCAGATTAATTGTCCTATTCAAAATATATAATGTTTTGAATATATATATGTATGTAATATATGAATAGGTTATTTTCAGACGAAACCATGTCCCATATTTCTATTTTGTTGGTGATACTATATATCCCAATTCAATCCCAGTATTTTATCCCCATCATATCCCCACCTTTGGAAAAATCACCGTTAAATCCTAAAATACATTTTGTTATCCCCATGTAACATGTATATAATTCATGTTCCAATTCAAAGATGTTCACCCATTTTTATAGCTCGAAGCTCTGGATGAATCACCATGACATCCCATTAAATCATCATGAAAGATAATCATCAAAAATCACCATTTCAAAAAATGATGTTCCCACGAAATCACCCACGAAATCACCGATTTTCCCACATGAAATCACCTCAATTCCTGTGGATGGTTTGTTGAAATCCTGCAGTTAGTTAGATCCCTTGTTATCCCATGATGATCTAAAATTGGCCCCAAAATAACCTTGGAAAAAATACACAATATCTTAATATATCTTAATATCTTAATATAATATATATTCTATATAGTACTATATCTTATTTTATAGTGTACTATATATATATATTATTCTATACTATATAGTATAAGATATCGTAAAAAATAACAATGTACTATATACCATGGCGAAATATATTAATAATCCAAATTATCGTGATTAAATCGCCATGAAAATTATCACTATTTTAATGTAAATCACTATGCCCATATGCTCCATGGTGCTGGAATATTTACCAACATTTGCTCCAACAAAATCACCCAGTTTTGTACGTAGGTGAGTACACCAGCACCATGGAGCATATGGGTATAGTGATTTAGAGGTTTTCTGAAATACGGGTACCCCCAAATCATCCATTCTAATAGGATGTTCCATTATAAACCATCCATTTTGGGATACCCCATTTATGGAAACCTCCATAAATATATATATATATAGCGTTTCCAAACGTTAATAGGTACCAACTGGTGCAGGCCGAGGCGGCTGCCGCGCTGGCAGCGGTGGTCAGTGCCAGCACTGCAGGTGACGGTTCCTGAGGGATAACCAAATGTTGTTTTCACCAAGAAAAATTGCGATTCTATGGGAATTTAATGGTGAATTAAGCAACAAAAAATGGTGGTTTAAGCCAACAAATTATGATTTATGGGTGAATTAAGCAACAAAAATTGTGATTTAACCCAACAAATGGTGATTTAATGGTGAATCAAGCAACAAAAATTGTGGTTTAAGCCAGCAAATGGTGATTCAATGTGAATTAAGCAACAAAAAATTGTGGTTTAAGCCAACAAACGGTGATTTAATGGTGAATTAAGCAACAAGAATGGTGATTTAACTCAACTTAAAATGGTGATTTAGTGGTGAGTCAATGGTGATTTCATGGGCCGCAATGGTGATTTGGCCTATTTAGTGGATATCCATGAGAAACCACCTTGCCACCTTTGAATTAAAACATCCAAGTTGCTAGAACATGTTGGAGGTTTTTGTGATTTAAGCAGCACGCAGAATTCTTTTCTTGGGAGTTAACCACGGAGAATGGGGTGATTCAACAAACAGAATCTGGAGGTTTAACCAACATATAGGGTGTTTAAGCACCGAAAATGTTCGGATTCGGTGATATCATGGATTTCAATGGGATGGGATTTGACTGATTTCAGCACCACTTAGGGGATGTCATTGGGAATTTAAGCCACAGAAATCAGATGAAAGTCAGGGATTTAAGTAGCAAACGTGGCTAGATCTGAACTGTTTTTTTTCGAGGCTTGAGCAGAAAAGATAAATCATGATAAATCGGTGTTTTTGGTGGATTTCAGCAGGAAAATGTTGGATGAAATTGATGAAATGTTTAAAAAAAACATCGCGAATTGTGTAAAATTTCACCAATACTTCGATGGTGAATTTCACCAACCACAGTAGGGTATTCCACCCATGTGGGATATACTGATGGAAAAAAAAAATCAAGAATTGGGATCATTGAACGAGTATTTCACCATCAAAAACTGGGGTGGTTCATGCCTTAAGCATCAAATTTGGCTTATGCGGGATTTAAATGGGTTTAAGTAACCAAAACTAGATGGATAAAAGGCCATACACGTCGGTTTAACGAGCGTTTCTTGCAAGGGGATCAACTTAAGCAACCACTCGATCATGAGGTCCGTGACAATGGCGATTCAACGGAGAATAAATGGTTATTATAGATGTTAAATGGATGTTATTATGGATATTAAATTGATATTAAATGGATATATTAAACGCATATTAAATGTAGAATTGATGGATATGAAAGATCATATAATGGATACTCAATGGATACGAAGACAAAAAGACACCATGATGGTGGGTCCGGTGATGCCACCAAGGACTTTCGAGGTCTCCAATGGGCAAAAAAATCCATCATTTGAGGATTTGTCATTATCAAAGGAAGTTTAGGGGGAGAAACTTCCGTGTTACGGACTTTTAGAATGTCTGGGAAAGAGTTAGTCAAAGAAAGAGTTAGTCAAAGAAACAGTTAGTCAGGGAAAGAGTTAGTCAAAGAAAGAGTTAGTCAAAGAAACAGTTAGTCAGGGAAAGAGTTAGCAAAGAAACAGTTA
>Ga0126342_10002384_pt1:20000-29193 | contig 29193 bp, 22 predicted proteins | sample Cyp1metagenome_FD_92528 | JGI IMG/M metagenome (GOLD analysis project Ga0126342, IMG submission 92528) | Coral microbial communities from Lord Howe Island, Old Settlement Bay, Australia - Cyphastrea 1 metagenome | ecosystem: Host-associated > Invertebrates > Cnidaria > Coral ... | reverse complement strand
TCTGTGTGTAAAAGCTTCTGTGTGTAAAAGCTTCTGTGTGGAAAAGCCTCTGTGTGCAAAAGCGTCTGTGTGTAAAAGCGTTTGTGTGTGAAAGCGTGTGTGCGTGTGTAAAAAGCATCTGCGTGTAAAAGCGTCTGTGTGTAAAAGCGTCTGTGTGTAAAAGCGTCTGTGTGTAAAAGTGTTTGCGTGTAAAAGTGTCTGTGTGTAAATGCGTCTGTGTGTAACAGATAATTGCAAATAATCATCTTTAATGTTTGTCTGGTAATATAGTGTCTCAATACTAACAACAGAAGACTCTGCTCTCTCTCTCTCCCTCTCTCTCATCTCTCCCTCTTTCTCTCTCTCTCTCTCTCTCTCTCTTTCTCTTTCTCTCTATCTCTCCCCACTCTCTCTCTCTCTCTATGTCTCTCTGTGGTTGCACGTCACGTGTCATACGATGCCGTTTACCAAGCAGCACAGTGCATGTGCATGGGTTGTCACATGTATCCTTTTCTTGATCAATCTTACCTTTTTCACACCATATCCTTCCATAGCTCATATAAAATTCACCAACTATTCACCGACTAATCTTTTACGACTACCATCCTCAGAGCTGCTTGAAAAACATTTTTTTCGCTCTCGGGCCAACCGTCATCTAGTTGTACTTGGGATATCTTGGGGTTGAAACAAGAAAACTTTGAAGATGATGATTCAGCATCATTTTTTGAAGTAATTCTATGTTCAACCAAAGTCATATGGAAAATCAATGAAAATCATGTTTGTTTCGCTGGGAAATGATCAATTTATGTAAATGGAGTCTCCATATCTTTCTCTGCACCCATCAATACATGTAATCAAATATATTCAAATATCACATAGAATCACATGATTTTCATGAGATAACCCCGAAGAAATTCCGTGATTCTCCAGGAGATATGTTCCAGCGCCCCGTGCCAAACCCAAAAACCCAAAAATCACGGCAGGATGGCGGCAGCCGTGTCGAAGTCTCATGGGACGATAACGCGCAAGGCGTTGATCCACACTGGCTTTCTGTCGAAAGAGCGCTATGGAGGCGCCCAGTTTTTTTGAAGGGAAAGAGCTGAGATTTGCGGCCAAAAACTACAAAAAATTATAACAACGGGGCCGCCTGAATCATGTGTTGAATTGGATTTGAGGTCTATTTTTTTATATGTGCGGTATAATGTTTCATCATAGACTCGTTGTTTTTTTGAATATGTGTTGTTTCGTTTTTTGGATCATAATTTCATGATGAATGAGGTGCCAATACATTTTTGAACTAATCATCATCTGGGATTTCACAACACACTTATTGGGCATTCAAACTACGGGTCAAATTGCTTTGCCGTGTCAAAGGAGACTCTTACAGCCAAAACATCAGACAAAATGAAACCCAATTTAATTATCTAGAAAAAGTGCGATTTACGTTTCCCCACCAGCAAGAATTGAATATGTAAGGAACCCCGCAGCCAATAGAGGTAAAGGGTACTTACACAAATCGCAACATGTGTTGGCGGGGCTGGTAATTTATGAACTTGGGGTTTGGGGAACCCAAACACCTGAATTTGTCGAGTCTAAAGTGTATCCCAGATGGCCTACCCTCTGGTAATTTAACATACCTATGGAAAATCACCATTTATAGTGAATTTTCCCATGAAAAATAGTGATTTCCCATAGTTATGTTAATTTACCAGATTGCTTATTTAAGAACAAACCTATTGTGATCTTCTGAATTTTGAAACAATTTGCGAAGGATTTGCATCCAAATTTCCCAGGAATTTGCTGATGTTTGCAGGGATACAGGATGAGGCCCCCAGTTTTTCGTTGATTTATAAACAATTATTTCCCCCATTATAATCCATTATAGTTATATCAATTATATCTACCATAAACTATAGAATTCAGCCACAAAAATAAGGCAACTGAACGCTATCGCGGGGGGCCCTCTTTTTGTAATAAACGATCTTGCATTTGTTCATGTTCAACCTGTTCAACGGAATAAAACCCAGGTGGTTCACATGGCAAACTGGCGACTTTGGCCGATGGTTTACACATAGGTGGCACCTGCCTGGCCCGGCGCGGCTGCCAGGAAGGTTCGCACTGCCTGATGACTGGGTGGAGACATCAAGGAGCCGTAAAAGATCTGCGGTCCAGCGATTTAGACTCTTTCTGGGCCTCCCTTTGTGATGTTTGGTGATCTACATCCCCTTGGGGAAGTATAGATTATATAGATATGAACATACCTAGGATTATATATAACTGGGATATAACCAGGATATTCATTGTATCATCACTATCAGGGGAAGTATGACACTTTTGCTCCAGTAAACAAACATAGATATCAATGGGAATTTCAGGATCCAACAGATGGAGGTACGTTAGTACCATATTTTTTAAGGCCATATTTTGCTGGGGATATTCCCTGAAATTTAGGCCTGAAAAATAGGCCTTATATGTGGTAGGTACCTCCAATTTAGGATCCTGGAATGACCATTGATGTTTGGTGATCAGTGATCTACCATCTGGTTATGACTAACATAGCCATGGAAAATCCTTATAAGTGGAGGTTTATAGCTGGGAAAATCATCTATTTCTATGGGCTCTATCTATACCATGGCTATGTTAAATAACCAGAGGGTACATCCCCAAGTAAATATCGATTATAGATATGAGTTCGACCACTAATCTCAGTTGGACCAGTCATAAACCAACAAATACCTATTGTATTGGTACCTTCTTGCACGTTCCATCTCCATGTCTTGGTATTATGACTCCATCGTTTGATGGACAATCCATATTTGTGTTTAAAGACTGTTGTTGTTGGTTGAATGTTGTTGCCTTAAACTGCTAATCCCATGTTTTGTTGGTCACATATGGTCACATCATCTTTTGATACTCTTCAACTGGTTGTATTGTATACTAGTACAGTATACAGTATACTCCATATGTTTTCAAACACATCCATGTCGCTCAGATTCCTCGTTTTGTTGTTGGTTCCCTGAACCTGCTCAGACGCCAGGAAATTGCGGCTGCTGCCGCTGTCATTTTTGGCCACACAAAACTTGAAGCCGCTTGGCAGCTTTCAGCTGGGGCTGGAATCCACCGTCTGAAAATGGGGTGGAGACCTCCAAAATTGTATTTATTTATAAGGAAGAGGGATTGGGGGGTGCCCAATTTTCAGATTAACCCAATAAATGCTTTAATGATTAATGGCATACATGTATATATAGCGATATACATACATAGATAACACGAGATATAAATCCTGGGTGTATGAAGCCAACAAATATGATATGTGGGTTTGTCCAGAAGTGAGGATTACCCCAAAATTGTTTAAGTGGAAAAAACATAGCGGCAATCCTTGGGAATTGGGTCTTCTATGGTCTTCTTTGAACCCATTTTGTATAGGTTTCCCGCCAACAGATGGAAAAGTTAATCACCATAGATTGTAGTTACCCCCCGGTAATCAAACGTGGCAATCGAAAATCCAGCATTCATGGATGAATTTCCCAACTAAGTTCTATTTAGTTCGGGCATTTTCCATTGCCACGTTTGATTGCCAGAGGGTGAGGGAAAACTTATCAGTGTCATTAATAGGAGACGATCACTTCCCTTGAAGGGACTGAGGTGGTGGATGAAGCAATCCCTGGACAATTTGTATATATATATATATATACTACGTTATTTGTATATACTTAGTATGACCTAGAGGACTGATGGCTCAATCATGATTTGTCATGACTTCTGTTAATTGTTTAATTGATTCATACCTCCTCAGGGAGGGGTATGCATATAATATATGTGTAGATTATTCATCTCCATCATTGGATGCAGACGGATATAGTTGGCAATTACATAGTGTTTCCCAACATGCAGATCCCCCGTCACCTTAAATCAATCAATACGTGTTCAACAAGTATCAGGACTTTTGTTTCAGCCATCTTAGTGCGATTGGGAAGGGCAACATACATAGAAATATAGATATTTTGAACTATTCAAATTTAAGCATATAAATATAAATATGGATATACATTGAAATATACATACAATCATACAGTCTGCCTACAAAAGTATGTTCCATTTTTCCTTCATTCGTGTAACCAAGAACCCATGGCAAACATGCTGGACATGACCCGCAAACAAGTTCATTGTCTCAGGTTTCAGTTTGCTGCAACACTCGATAGATTGATTTAAGTGAACACATACAGGAACTAATGTTTTTTTCCTCTGAATTCCAGGCTTTCCTGACATGTTTTCCGCAAAGTCGATTTCCGGGGAACATCCGTTGTTTGATGATTCTTGCATGTTCCTGCTGGATCCTGCTGGTGCTAAACGTAGGGAATGGGGTTGCTGGCAGCTGGGATTATTATTCTGGATCATTCACCCCTCCCAAGCACTAGAAGTTGTGTTTTTGCCAATCCTAGGAATACAAAGATGATTTTTTGGGCCAATGCAGATCCATCGCATCCTTCGTTGCAAGAGATCTTCGCACCGCTGAGAAATTACAGTTTCCTGGCCGGGGCTGGGGATCAAGGCGCTGCGCATCAACGGATTTTTGTTGTTCATAGGATTGTGTCTGAACATGGGCTAGAAATCATAGCCTTTTCTATGAGGGCAATTGTGATAATCCATTGGATTTATGAGTGCGACCAAGTATGTTTGTATTATACTAAGTGGTGGTGACCCTGCTCAAAACCAATGTGGGCCCCTGAAAAATATTTGTTTGCTGTGTTTTTTTCCAGTTGGATTGACGATTGTGCTTTCCTGGTTGATATTAGGGGTGTGTACGGAAAATCAGTATCTAATATTTGTCCGTGTCACTGCCAAGGCCCCAATTGTAACTGTTGGCCTTTCTTTGAGGCCGGGTTTAACACCCTGAAGTTCCTGAACCAATTGTTGATCGACAGATTTCCCATATAGATTTCCCCCCAACAAATCCAGCGGTTTCCGGAACGTTTCTTTGTTCCTGCCCTGTCCAATCTGGTGGGAGCTTTCAAAAATGTTGATAGTTGACTTCCCAAGATAAGTTTTGGATCTGGTGAAAATTCAGTCAACAGTAATTCCAGGGCCATTTTTGTCAGTTTGCATTAGGCCTACACATGGTATAGCTATAAACCAACAGAAACCTTTTTCTTGAGGTCCCCACATGATAGGTGCATGGCATTGGCTCCAATGCCTCTTCAAAATTAATGTTTAGTGCTGAAATGACCAGCTCTTTGACTTGAGTCGTCATTTCCGTATACTAATATGTGGCTATATAGTGAGGGAATCAATCACCCCAAGGACCTTCTTTCAGGTTGGTGATGTATAACAGAATTAAGCCAGGTATGGTAGGTACCTCCAATTTAAACGGGGTGAAGACAATAATAAGCATCCCAGAGCCCAGCTTTGCAACCCAACAGGAAAAGGTTCCAGCAAGGTTCCAGGACTGTTCCGGTTTTTCGGGGCGTGCATTTTCGTGTCACCAGTCCCTGGCCCCAGAGATTGAAACCCAACAGATTCGCTGTTGGGAATTATATTCATTGTATCATCACTATCAGGGGAAGTATGACACTTTTGCTCCAGTAAACTAACATAGATATCAATGGGAATTTCAGGATCCTAAAATGGAGGTACTGTACCATACAAGGCCATATTTTGTGGGGATATGTCCTTACATAGGCCTGAAAAATAGGCCTTATATATATGGTAGGTACCTCCAGTTAGGTCGGTTCCTGAGTCATGGCCATTGGTGTCCATACAAAACCCTGGATTTCCGCTGGGTCAATCCACAAACCATACGGCACCGAGTGGGTACTACCATTGCCAACTATACCATTATTGATTATGCATTGGTTATCCCATATCATATCATAATATGGTATAATATGCAGGTATGACCTGGCTGGAACATCCACCATTTACTTCGATGCTTAATGTTTTTTTTGCTCTCCATGCCCATTGAGTTCGGGGATTTCATGGGATTTCCCAACCATGTTTGACACCGGATAGGAAAAACCCATTGGTTATCCCATTCCCATGAAATCACCACGTTTTTCTTGGAATCTCCGTGGTTACTGTAAATCTCTACCCCTGGCATCTGGCATCTACAAAATTGGGACTCATATGGACTAATTACATAGCAAAGTTGGCTTGTGACTCCAATAAGTACAGTTTTGAATGGTTTTGATGCTTACAACATCTTATATTCTTTTTACCGTTGTTATAGAAGATATTCGGGAATTATCGAAGAACCGATCTTCTATTTGAAACTGGTTTGGACGCGCAGAAAAATCCATTCCTGAATGTCCTGAATATCTTCTATAATAACGGTAAAAAGTATAACTATAATGGGCTGTGTAAACCAACAAAAATCACATCGGGGGCCTCTGGGGGGCACTACCCGTGGCTAAGGCGACTTCATCGAACTGAGGAGATTCGATCCAAACAGCGAGATGGCCAAAATAGCAGCGAAGTTCGCTCCCAAGGGGGAGGCTGTCACATTGAGTCTTGGACGGATCTGGCTGATCAGACACTTTGTCAAAGCCCCTGAGCCCAAAAATTAGTTAGATTGAACCCTTGGAAATTGTGATTTAACGTGATTTAAGCCCTTTAACCACCAACAAAAATGATGAGTGAGCTTGGATATATGATATATGGTAGGTTTCTGTTGGCGAACATAGTTATACTTGTCGGACCTGGTGGAGAGTTTTTTTCTACAGTTGAACTTTATGACTCCGGGGTCACGTCTGTCTCTCAAAAATGGGGGCCATACCATACTTCCACCAATTTTGCTAAGATAAACTATACTTAACTACGATTAACCACGATTGATACAGATCAAACACCTACCACTCATGATCTTCGTGGTACTGTTTGCCAGGACCGCTCGACTGTTGAAGATCTTCAAATCCCTATCTCAAATCACCTCCAAGTCGGACATCATGCGAGCCTTGGCAGATTTGTTTCAGCGGCAGGTTGCTGTGAACAACAACAACTGCGCCTAAACGTTGATTTTAAAAAAGCGACCTGTGAATCATGTTGCCAGCTGTTTTAGCCAGGCTACACCCTGAGTTTGGTGGTTTTCATCCGAGATTTACGGCTGGTTTTGAGATGTGTTTGCTGAGTAGCCTTGATTTTTTGATCCAAAAATCAGCAGTTGTCTCCAAGGAACGGTGCTGTTGTACAACTACGGTGGCCTCTGGATGGACAGCGATGTGCTAATGATCCGAGATTTAGCTCCGCTGTTGGAGGAGGACCTTGAATTTTCTGTGGGTTATTTACCCTCTGGTAAATAAACATAGACCCTGATTTTATCACAAATTTTTAATGGAAACTAGTCTTCCAACCCCGATGACTGCCAGGGTCTATGTTAATTTACCAGAGGGTAATCAGCCATATGGATCCAAGTTGGTCCAAGTACCTATCATTTGGAAGTGTTTGAGGTATAATTTACCATTTGGAGGGTTACTGTAAGTACCTTCTCAGACAGTGGCCATGGATCGGGTCCTTCCTAGGACTGGGTCACGTTGCTACAGGCGAAATGGGTGAACCAGGTGGGCCGAGGGGACTTGGAGTATTTGGAGTGATCATGAATTGGAGAAAGTCGTAGACAAAACAGTACACACGGGACCTCTCGCAACCAAATTGGTGGATGCGGAATCGCATTTGATAGATGCAGACGTGTCTGTAACCGCACATCCAGCTATTATGTTGGAAGCTGCGGAACTAGATGAGCTGGACATCTCTTTGACCTTGAGGATGTAAAAGTCCTGATCAAGTTGGTTTGCCAGAGTTAGATGATGTTAGATCAAAGTGCTTGGACTTTGAGATCATCATTTTATTCATTTTTCATGTTCGTTTCATGGAATGAAAGTAAAATGACAGAAATTTGGCGACCCTGGGCTTTTTCAAAACTGCGAAAGTCAGAGATGGTTTTGACTTGGGATTGAAGCCGCAATGGGATTGCGAATCCTGGCCTCGCTCCATCATCACCAAAGATGTGGGATACTGGGATAAGCCATGCCATGGAACAATAGGAAGAAATTTGCAAAAAAAAAAAACATTTCTTGGAGCAGCCTATTCTCAGAGAAATCCAAATGGTAAACCACCCACGTGATTTTCTGGTTGGTGGTTTAGAACATGTTTTATTTTCCATTTCATATATGGGATAATCCTTCCCATTGACTTTCATATTTTTCAAGACGGTTAAAACCACCAACCAGTTTTGATATATGTTGATACAGTTGCTGAAACTCGCCAGTCAGGATGTTGGGGTGGCCAGGTCCAAATTGGCCAAATGGCGCAGTTGGTTTATATCTAACAATTAGACGAATGTCTATGTAGTCTCATTATGTATGTTAATATCACTGTTATATATATATATATTATAGTTATATAATTATAATTATATATATCAACTGTAACTAAAGCTAATATGGTAAATGAATGTTAATGATATTCGTTTTGATAAGCCGACTTAGAACTGCGGAGCACCACCTCGTGCCCTATGATTTTCATGATTTTTAGCCACAAACAAACTCACCATAAATAACGTTCAACAGTTCTCCACTTGAACTATAGCCTCCCAATGATAGGTCGAATAATTTTCACTCAGCTGATGTCCACTACCTAAATTATACATCCCGCCTCTATTGGAGTGAACTATCAAACAACAGGAACCATCGAGCCATAACTTCAATATCTATTTTCAATATTTATGCCATGGTTTCGAATGATACACAAATGGGATATGTATGGATATGTATTTATGGAATACAGTTGGGATTCGATCTTTTTTTTAAGATCATTTCCCATGTTTTCATGTTTCAATCCCATGAATCTTCATCGTTACCCCGGTGTCAAGGCCATAATTTCAGTGTCGAAGCCCGGCTCACCCTTCATCACAGCATATCTGAAGAAGATCTTGGAGGCGGACAACATGGTGGACTTCTGGGTGGTTTTTGTTGGGTCAAAAGTAGAGACCTTGGGGGAACAGAGACTTAAAATAGTCTATTTGTCGAAGGAAGTTTAGAAGTCAAACTTCCGACAATATGGACAAATGAAAAGCAGAGATGGAAAGAGTCAGAGAGAAGAGAAGAAGAGTAGAAGAGAGAAGAGCAGGAGAGGGAAGATCAGAGAAGAGAAAGAGTCAGAAGAAAAAAGATGCAGGTGCGCGAAAAGGTAAGAAAGTCGCGAAACACTGTGTTTTTTTCCA
>Ga0126342_10002384_pt1:0-17500 | contig 29193 bp, 22 predicted proteins | sample Cyp1metagenome_FD_92528 | JGI IMG/M metagenome (GOLD analysis project Ga0126342, IMG submission 92528) | Coral microbial communities from Lord Howe Island, Old Settlement Bay, Australia - Cyphastrea 1 metagenome | ecosystem: Host-associated > Invertebrates > Cnidaria > Coral ... | reverse complement strand
TGGTCGACCCGCATCCCAGGGGCATAATTGTGGTTGAGTCATGTGTTTTGCTGTACCAAAGGCCATGAACCCTGGAAACCCAAGTAGATCAAGTAGGCAGTGCCGAATGATCCGAAAGTGTTGCCAGATGCAGACTTCAAAAACTTCATTTTGGGTGAACATCCAGAAGTACCAGCCATTCAAAGCGATTCATCCGGAGCACCGGCGGTGAAACAAAGCCAGGTGACTTTCGACCATCCAGATAGGTTTCTTCAGTCATGGGGTACCCCCAAAAATCATCCATGTTTATATTCCATTGTAAACCAGCCAGCTATTGGGGCACCCGCTTTTTAAGAAACTCCCGCATATGACCGCATATGTGGCAAACACTCCAACATAGCCATGGAAAAAAATACAATTTAAAAAAACGGCAAATCATCGAAGAAACTGGGCCACAACGTCCCTGAAATGACCAGAGAGTTTCTGATTTTTTGAAACTAGAAATTGAAGATTAATCCATGATTTTCAGGATTTTCCCATGATTTTTCCATGAAATATAGATAATCTATCATGATTTTCCCCATGGATTTTCCCCATGATTCGATTTTCCAGGCGGGCATCCAGCAACGATGGGGCTTCTATGGACCTTGGACGGTCACCCCGATGGCGAAGGACCGACCCAAAAAACCTTGTTGAGGGGTATCTTTCAGAGAAATCCGTAAGGTATTTCTGGAAAAGAACTGTTAATAGTTAATAACTGAAATAACTGAAATAGTGGTATTAAAAACAAAAAATATAACCCACTGGTGAAATAGTGGTTACCCTTAAAGAACCCTGGTATCCAGTAAGTTCCTTATCATTCAGAACTCTTTTTTGGCGGGTTTCTTCAAGAGACACCTGGTGGCACCATGGCAGCTCTCCAAGTTCAGAAGGTCCACGATTTCCACGTCACGCACTTCCGGTGCCCACTCTGCTGGGGGCGACGAGGAAACCCGAGCAACCAAAACTGCAAAGAGACAGAGAGAGATTTCGTCCTTTTCTTTCCCTGCGTAAGTTGAACTCGCAAAGCGAAACTCTGGCTATACACAAAAGAATTCCAAAAGATCTGCGATTGGATCAGGATGTTCGCATAAGACTGGGGCCGCTCAGCAGTAACATCGTAAGATTACAAGTGTGTCTTAAGAAAAATGCCCAACTCTTGATGACAGCACAACTGGCGGTTTTATTTAGTTCATGGGAACAAAAAAAGGAATTTCAGCATGATTAAAGTAGATTAGTTCCCTTTAAAGTGGATTAATCATGATTAATCCCTATATATATATATCCCATTAGTTCATGTTTGTTTCATGTTTTTTTGTAGAAAACATGACCACCTGGGTGAATGGGATGGAATAGGAAACAATAGGATGAGGTATTTAGCTTCACGGCGACCATGTTGAGAAAATGAGGTTTCAATCACATATCAAAGATGCTTGATGTCTTAAAACAGCACTTGACAACCCGAAAATATATGTACCCTCCATGAACCGAACTGCCGGAGTGTCACCGGCGATGCCGATCTGGTGTGCGCCAACACGAGCATGTTGATGCTGGGAACTCTCGGCATCAGTTCTCTTATGCAATGGATCAATGGCATAGGCTCCATAGATATCCATAGATTAGATGCTGATACCCGGTAACGGCAAGGATAAATAACCCCTCACTGCATTTGTTGTACCAATGGATGAACATTTTCCCCGGCTTGGATGGGGTCAAGAAACCAGTGGCCGTGGTGAAAAAAAAAACGTCCGACCAGTTCAGACTTGTTGGTGAAACAGGCCTGGTGGCTGATAGCATCCAATTTTTGATCTTGTCTATTGCCAATCTACCCTCTGGTACTTCAACATAGCTATTGAATATTGCCATGTATAGTGAGTTTTCCCATTAAAAATGATGACTTTCCATAGTTATGTTAGTTTACCAGAGGGTATTGCTTAGGAATACGTTGTATCCCTGTGTTTGAGTTGGTGACATTCCCACTTTTCGTAAATCCAGATATCGTTGTGTCATTGTGGCATGTTGTGGCAACATCCACTCAACTTGGACGATGCATGGCGCAAGCTTGTCCAAAAACGGTGCGAGGTCGGCGGATTGATGCGAGGTCAGCTGCCAACTATCCCAACATGGGGCTGGCTGCCAGCTAATCTCAAGGTTGGCCTATTTTATGATAACCCCAAGGGTTGGAAATATATGAAATATGATCCACACTTCGACAAAACCCCAAAATTATTCCAGCTTCCAGGTTGGTTTATGATAATCATAACCGTGAGATTCCGGAGTTGTTCTACAGTTGTTTTTTGAGACGCTGGTATTTTATTGAAGATCTTGGAGATGTTGCACCCCTCTCAGCAACTATTTGCTGACTCCAGATCCTGGTTGGTGGTTTGGAACAATTTTGGTTTTTCCATATATTGGGAATAATAACCCTAACTGACTTTCATATTTTTCAGAGGTGTTGAAACCACCAACCAGGATATTCTTTGAGCATCGTCGACCCACAGATACAACATGATACAACATCTGAATCCTTCAAGCCAAAACGTTTCCCAAAGGAAAAGGGATGCCCCCAAAACATCCAAAATGTGCCTGTGTATATATATATATAAATACACACATAGATCTGGGCAAATTATAACGACCTCACTGCGACCTCACTGGAATCATGGTGAAAAAGCGGAATCATCCAAAATTGCCTTATTTCAGGCTAGTGAATTATTATAATTCACCCAGATAGATACACACATATGTATTATATATATATATATATTATATATAATAATTGAATTATATACAATATCTTATATCTTCAGTTTTGACCCCCATGGTTTTTAGGGTACCCCCCCCCATTTGAGCATCGTCGCTGTGATGTCACCTGGACGTTGATCCTGCAAGGAGATGGAGAAGCACGTGGCCAATCGCACCTTTCACATCTTGCCACGGTGTTTTTTCGACTCTGGGATGATGATGGTTGGAACCTCCATGAAAAACATCGATGACAGAACCCCTCCTACATGTCTGGGATGATGACTCTAGATTTTCTGGTATCAAAACATGTCAAAACTAGAGTCCTGTTTTTTTGACTTGGCTACGGGGCATTTCATTACCATAAACCCTGGTCATAGTAGTTGCAAAAAACAACTTAACGATTTAGCTCCCTGGGACACCAGCCTGCAGAATGGTGGTGCGGTATTTTTACGTTGCTTCCACCACCTCAGTGGTCAACCTTACCCGAAAGTCATTGGCAACTCCACACTTCTGTGGTCAGAAAGCAGAAACCATTTTCTACACGGATAGATGATATAGTAGCATGTCCATTTGCCCATGCCTCAAATATTAGTCGTCAAAAAACTGGATAGGCTTCTTGAGCCATGGCCATCTCTACGGGTGTTTTCTGCATGGACCCATTATCGTGGCGTACCTTGATCTAGTTGTGCAGCTGGTACTGAACTATGTTGGTGCTGTTAAACTCAATGGCTCATAGAGGATGTTAACCACTAAAAATTGGTGTATACTGCAATATACTGGGATGTATAGTTGGCAAACATGTGCAAAGAACATGATTTCAGGCTGTGTCTATAGCATGGTATACCAGAAATTCGTAGAAATTCCTGATCATTTTGGCAGCCGCAAACATCGCATGATCCCCCATGAACCATGGAGGTTTCCTATGAACAATGGGCATTTCACCATCATAAACTCCATCCATTTTTGGGTACCCCAAAAACTACGATACATCGTAGATACCTCCACATACATTGCTAGTCACTGACTCCTGTGCAATCATGTTGTCCGGTGTATGTGATGCCGGCTATCTTCGCCCATTGTTGGCCAATTGTGTCTCGATTTTGCTTCCTATTTTCACAAAACAATAGATTTTAGTGGGTACCCCATGAGTGCCGTATCAATTACATTGAATTACTGTTATTTTAGTGTGTTGTCCAACACCCTTGTTGCTTACTTGCGTTCATATGATTCGGGGGATACGCATGCAACCCCTCTGTCCCCCATGTCGGGCTATCCCCATCTTGTTTTAGTCATAGGCGCGTCTGACACAAAACCTCGGATAGCTGTTGTTATTTGGAGGTTTGTCATGTTCACATATACTTAAACCACAACATACTGTAATATTGTATATATATCTATATACATACACACACACATATATATATATATATACATACGACATGTGCATATATCTGGATGGTTTACAATGATCTCAATGTGACGTCAATATAATGACCCCAGATGGCCTTATTTCGGCTATTTTCAGGTCAGTGACTTATTATAGTTCTGTCATAGTTACATATATGTGATTACGTGTATGTATATAATTGTATACATACACATCATGTATAGTGCATATGTATGTGTTTCGAAGCCCCCCGGGTACAACTCTCTCAGCTCCGAGATATGTCTTTTTGTTGTTTTGAGGAGGGCGGCTTTCCGGGCGAAACCGCCCTTTTGGAGGATGATGAGAATTCCACGCTCTGGAATGATTTCTTCATCCAAAATTTGGACATGACCTTACTTCAAGACGTGAAACACCTGAACTATGTCGACCCGAGCTTTACAGGGCCACTTGGTATCGTTTCTGCGGGCCTCGAGGCCCCGGAGAGCCTTTTTCAAGTGACAAAATCCTTGTTGAGTGATGAGTGGGAATGAAATGGAGATTATTCGAACTTGTTTTACTGGGGATTACAAAATGAGTAGGAGAACTATTTACTCACCAACCAGCATAATTGGATGGGATAAGAGATGATAGGGGCATTTGTCTTGGTTCACTGGTAGTTTGCGGGTGGTTCACTGGACATTTTGGAGTGAAAATAGCCTTAACTCGGTGCATGGATCCAAGTACCTTTTGAGGATTTTGTTTTTTTACGATTCAGGGCTCAAGTACCTTCAGGAAGTACCTGTTTGGATTCAAAGCGAGTGTATATGTATATGGTATGTAATGCAATGTACTGTAGTGTAACGTAACGCAACGCAATGTAATGTGATGTAAGGTAATGTATGGATGCATGTATGTAATATGTATATTGCTGACTGCGCAAAACATGTATTTTGTTTTCTTGACATGGATGGCATGTCATTGAAGAAGTGTCAGCTGACAGCCTCTAACAAGAAGGCACAATTGGATCATTCAGACTCTTGGAGTGAAGATAAATCGTGTGTAGTGTATAGCGACTTGGAAAACACTGCATCTGCAGTGGTTGGTGGCAAGGTGGTGGTCTCAAATCTTGCGGCTGATCTAAGAGTAAACAAACCTCAAAAAAGAACCACTCTGAATGTAATTGAATGTATACATATAGTTATGTGCAAATGTAACATGTTCAATTATGTTTAATATATATATATATACACATCCCCACTAAAACTGCACTGTTTTGTGGTTAATTCCCTCTTTTTTTGAATACCGGTTGTTCGTGGCAATTGAAGAGGAATTCCCGCATGCTTTCTATCGCTAAAATACGTGGTGAATTGTACATCGCCAAGCTTATGCCTCAAATAAAATTGGAAATCAATTCAATGGTTTCTTCAACTCTTTGAACATAAAAGATAATTGAACTTATACACCAAACTGGGGATGATTAAGCTGCAGCTATGATATGAGGGGATGAACATCAATAACGACCAACTACAGTATTTAGGGGTGCACCCGGCCAGGGTACCAGGGTTTTATGTGACCCATAGCCATGTGCCCGCCAGTTCTGTTGGATGTGTTTTTTCCGCGATGGATCAGTACATCCAGCATAAACTCTACCATCTGGTTATTTAACATAGCCATGGAAAATCCCAACCATAAATGGAGGTTCCTAGCTGGGAAAATCATCTATAAATCATGGCTATGTTAGTCATAACCAGATGGTAAGTTTGATAAAACCAATAGTAAACCGACCCATTTAACAACCATTCGGCTGTCATGTTACACTATCCCAAATACGGATGATATACCCAATAATAAACGAATCTATTGCAGATGATTTTTATTTTCTCGGGTGTATCACATTAGTTATATTAGTTATACCTTTTGGTAAAACATAGCAACATAGTTGTGGGAAATCACCACTTTAGTGAGTAAGTCAACATAACTCAACAAACCAAATGGGCCATGTTCAATAGCTATGTAACAAATTACCGAAGGGCAGTTCTTTTATCATTGATTTCAACTATTAATCATCCTAAGCCATTATCAACCATGGCATGTCCGTATCAGCGCTGAGGAGGGCTATTGAACATAGCTATTGAAGAAAATGGTATGAAATGGGGATGAACCTTGGTACTTCCCAATATTAACCATGGTATCATAACCATCCATTCCATCATAGCTATTAATATGCTATTAATTAACCACTATTAACCATGCTATTTTCCAAATTCTGCACGCCAAGGCACACTGCGTTCGGATATCATTGGCATAACCGCTGGAATTTCTCAATCGTGAATGGTTCCCTTGCTGATCGAGCAGATACTTGGCCGTCGGCTACCTTGATGGCCTCGATACCGATGTAGTTTAGTGATCAAACAAGTTATTTTACCATAAAACGATTGGTCTAACATGGTCTAACTAACTCTGAAGATTGTTTTTCATAACACAAAAGAAAAATATAAACACATGATTCACATGATTGAAACATATTGAAATCAACGATTAAAAGAACACACGTTTTTTTACTCAAGCAAAATGGACTCGACCCGATCTGGTATCCTAGGAGCCTAATGGACTGGGATTTGTGGGAAGGGTTTGAATGGGCGTATCGAAAATGGTGATACCCGTAAAATTGCAGCTTTGATGGGGGAAATATGGGAAAACGGTGATAAACTGAGGAATTGTCAGATTTTTTGGCTGTCGTTTTTCGCAATGTGAAGTCTATAGGAATCCTGTTGGAAGGCAGCAAGGAGTTGGATATGTAACAGATGACCAAAAGGTGTGTACAGTTATGGCCATTTATCAGTTATAAGTACTTATAACCCCATTTATAGAATGTATAATCCCATTTATAACCAGTTATAACTGGTAAATGGCCATAACTGTAGTTGGAGATCCACAATTATTCATCATACTATATGTATCTTGGGCTTTGCCAACACAAAGTACTGCGACAAAATCGCTGCCAGCCCAACGTTTTAATTGACAAGTCCCAATTTGCAATGTAGAGTTTCCAATTTCCAAGTTGCGCGTTGGATGAGTTTCCTGAAGTTTCCGCTGTCCGATGGGAGCACAACTTGGCGAAAAGCACAACTTGGAGGATTCCCCCCCGAGTTCTCAGCAAGCTGGACCACAGATTTCAACAGGCTAACCAACTAACCTGTCTGCTCTGACACCAAATGGGTTGACAGCACAACAAAAATAATAATAAAAAGAACATCTTTGTCCGTAGCCAAAGATCTAGTCATCAATCAATCGTGTCGTTTGAAAATTGGCCCGGGGTGGTATACCTCATTTATAGACACAGCATGACACAGCTATCTTGAGGGTCAAATGCTTTCCCTTCCGAAATCAAAGGAGAAACTCTATTGCAACTCGGCTGAGTTTTCTTTTGAAGGTGACATGGTCTCAATTGACCGGACCGTGGTGATTTGGAACATGCCACCTACTGTCTGTTTCTGAATCAATACTGTACCAATAACTTGCCGTATATACATGAAATCCAAGATGAAAGTCAACCACCACAACAACGACAACAACAACAACAGCAGCAGTGTTGGGAGATTGAACATGATTGAACTGAAGGCTTATGATAACTTGCAAATCTACAGCAGGTTATGGGTAATGACTTGTCGTGTCGCGACTAAGAGATGGGACTTTCAGCAAAATGTATCAACATGTATCAAAATATGTCAGGCAACAGGAACAGTGTTTTGGTTGGTTGTAATTTCAATTATTGTCAGATCAGGATGATATCAAGATATATATATATATTCATATTTAGTACGGTGTTATACAAACCAAATTTGTAATTCTAACAGTGTTTATAACAAAATATGTGTAAAAACCCGACATTCAACAAATATTACAACCAAGAGTTTGAAGAAACCCACCATTCACAACTCGGGGGTCTCAGCAAACCAGAGCCCTTCCTCAGCCTGTTTTCTTGCACTGAATCCACGTAGCCAGGTCAGAAGCTGCACATCAACTTGAGCTGAGATTCGATCGCTTTCTTTTGTGAACCATGCGTCACAATCAACAGCTGTAAAAATACTGGTTGTCATTGTGATTGTCATAGTGGTTCTCATGGTGTTGTCATAGTGATGAATCATGGTGGTTGTCATCGTTCTTCTACAAGCATCATTAAGACATATTAAGACCTATCAAACACTATTAACTATTAACACTTATTATGACTGTTCTTGCAAGCCTAAGCTGAGCATGCGCAAATTCAGCATGTGGAGAAAAGGCTGCAGACCAGGCGTAGAGCTGGAAAAAAAAAACGATCCATGACTGCTCTCAATTGTATAGGGTACATAATTAATCAGAATATCAACATTGTATATGGTTTAATATTATTTCATATTAAATCATATTATATTACATTATACAAAAAGAATATTATATTAAATTACATTATGGTATATTATATTAAATTATATTATATTATACTATATGGTATTATATTATATTATATTACATTGTATTATACTGTATTGCATTGTATTGTATTATATTGTATTATATTATATTGTATATATTATATATACAAGTCCTATCAAATTTTGTTTGGTGGATTGAAAGTTCTATGAATTTTCATCCTTTTTTTGGTCAAAAGATTCAAATGGACCAACAGTGGATTGATGGCTGGCTCAACTACAAATCATGTTTGGAGCGCAGACAAAGCCATCATCAGCTACCTTTCCGCACCCCCAAACAGGGTTTCTCCAAGCCAAAACTGATAAATGATAACAGCCGTTTGAATGTTCATCATTTTACTTGTTTATCAGATCATTTGGAACATGGCTGTGTCTCGAAATGTCGAAAACGCACCAATGGTTGTTCCATGTTTTCATGGGGAAACTGATGACGAACCAGTGGATTTTACCCAGCTTGCGCCTGCTGTCCCGGTATGGGGCGTCCAAAATATGTTGGCTAACCCCAGCATGTACTACCTAGGTTTTATGATGGATATGTCATGAAATGACCACACTTGAATTGGTGTGTAAACCAACAATATTCCACAACTATATTATATGGTACTGTATTACAACGATATTCTATTATACAATAATTACTTTGTATTATATGTTATGGTATTGTGTTTCCTAGTATTCTATTCTAGTATAATCCTATGTATCATGTCATATTATATAGCACTATATTCTGTTTATTGTTATTTTAAAATATTTTAATTTTTAGCTGTATTATTCGTGTATCATACTGCATTATAATATGCTAATTTATCATATTACCCTCTGGTTATTCAACATAGCCATGACAAATCACCATTTTATAACTAGGTAAACCATCTATAAATGGGCCATCTATACCATGGCTATGTCAGTCATAACCAGAGAGTATTCCATTAACTATCTATTGAATTTTCCCATAGAAATAGTTGATTTACCCATTAAACATGGTGGATCTTTCCACATATATATATAATACCCCATCTCCAGCCATGTTCTCCAGCCCGAAAACCCGGAGCCGAAGTCCTTTCCTAAAATCCAGCGTCCTCTTGAGGTTGGAACGTGAACTTGGAGGAACGACATGAGCCTGAAAAGTACCGAGGTTGGGAGTTTCGGCGGTTGAAAAAGGCTTCGCAAATGGGAAGCATAGCAGAATCCCGTCCCCTGTTCATATTAAACAGCCCTAGTATGGGAAATCATCAAGAATAATGGAGTTTAATAGGAGTTTAATAGGGAAAAGAATATGGAGTTTAATAGGGATAAAATATGATAGAATCCCATGAATCCCATTCATTTTTTGAACATCCCCATTGTATGGAAATGTTCGAGCCGCGTCCAACAGTCCTGCCTAAACCTGTATGTATATATATATATATATCTACCCATACAGCCCATACACCATACAAAGATAGTGGGTGATTCTCCACTCATGACCATTGGAATTTGCCCTTAAATTGCTTACGGCCATGGGATATGCATCCCTGCAGGTGTCAATCATCATCTTGCCTATGAAATGGTCATAAAATTGAGGCTGTACACTCTGGTAAACTAACATAGCTGGGGGAATATCGCAATGTTTACTAGCAAAATCAACGAATCCGAACTAAATGTGCAATTTTCCATATCTCTGTCTGTTACAAATTACCAGAAGGTATGCCCAATTTTCAGACCCCAAACAGAGACATTACCCCTCAACCATCCATTTTAGGAGGATTTCCCTTATCGACCCTGCATTTTTGTGGTGTCCCCATTTATGGAAAACCCCATATTGAGCATTGAGCCATAGTGAAGCCACCAATAGCCAGGCGCTTGGGCAAATCATAGCTACTTCCCATCGCCCCAAGATTGGCGCAGCTTATCCATCTACCAGCTCCTTGGCGCGTTGTCGATGGGCGGCCTAGTGAAGCGCAGATTTGTTGCGGCTTTTTGAAGCGCGGCAAACAACAAAGAGTGGGGATATGTGGGGCCATGGACCATGAAAAATTGTAATTCAACCCACAAATATGGGAAAATTGGACGATTAAACGCGCAATAAACTAGGGTATTGGTCCATGTGAAGTTGTTTTTTTTTGGCCGGGGTCACCATGATTGGTGGTTGATAGTGGCAATAATCCCAAATGTGGTGTATTTCTTGTTTGAGAACTGTTGTAATTTACCCAAACAGATGGGTCAATATACCATCAAACGAAGGGATTCAAGGGGTTGGGGGATGGGGATGTGGTGATGATGGAGGTGATGGAGGTGGTGGCTTGGTGGTACAGCGCAGCAGGAAATCCACTTACTCCTCGGGTATATCTTCCATGTCCATGGTGAAATCATGATTAGATCCCCATGGTATCCTATTGGATCCTCATAAAATGGTGGAAACATCTTCGTATCTAATTTGATTGAGATTCCTGTTTGGCTCAACGAAGAAAATTCTTTTGTTGGTGAACATCACCAGGCTTTTCTTGGTGAGAACGTTTAAACTATCCATTTCAATGGTGAGAATCCTAAAGAAGTTACCAAGAAAGAAGCTCCCTATATGGGTTATCCCATTGGACAGCAAGATCCCTCACAAACACTCTGCAGTTACAATCCGTGGGATGGTCTGAAAAAAGTTGTAACTGGTTTGATATTCTTGAATCATAAATCAGGTAGACATGTTTTTTAATCCACTGGTTTACCATAAATATCTCAAAATCCCATCCGCCTATTTTTGGAACAACAAGAAAATTGCATGGTATATTCAGAAACACCCACTATCGCACTGTTGTATCTATGTATGAATATATATATATATATAGACATATATATATATAAATAATACACAATCCATTATCAATATGTCCATTATATCACCATCATAGTCCTAGCTATCTATATATATATATATACACATCCCCATCAAACCATCAAATTCATTTGTAAAATTGCAAAATCCCAATATTTGATGATTGAACCAGGAAACGATTTTCCCATCTATAGTTCCATTATTCAGGGCTGCTCCAGCCCATTAGAAGTGGATTTATAGCCACAAGGGGAGGAAGTGTGTCATTTTACCACATTTTTGCCTCCTTCACTGCCATTTAACCCTTCTTGTATCTGGAGCGTTGGGAGACCCATAAAATCCCAATGGTTTATCAAAAAAACAATTTAGGTATAGATGTTTCCATTTATAGTCCCATCAAACCATCTAATTTTAGATTTTCCCAGTTGCTTGGCCCATGAAACCATCTAAATCATTTTTTTCATGTAATTTTCTCATTGATAGTGCCATTAAACCATCTAAGCCTAGAATTTATCATTTTCTCCCCCATCCCGCCTCCCATTGATAGTCCCATGATTGGACCAGTTCTTCCATGTTCTTCCCCCTTGACAGCCTGAGGCTAATCACGGACCGCTTCGCGGATGGTGACCCGCGCAACAACGAGCTCTTCGCCTCGGGCTTCGACGTGCGCGACATGACCTACCGCCACGGCGGCGATTTCGTTGGCGTGTGCCTTGCTGGGGATAGAAAATGCCTGTGGAAAATGGGGACCTCACCTGAAAACATTGGGATTTGACCCTTTGCAATGGGACTGGGATTGAACCACTAAAAATAGGACTTAACCACTGAAAATGCAGATTTCATCATTAACAATTGGGATAAAATCATTGAAGATGATTGAAGACGGTGATTCTATGTGATTCTACGCTAAAAGTTTGATTTTATTGTATATCACACACGGTCTCACAAGCACAGGGCCAGCTGCAGCGCAGGCTCGTGTGTCCAACAGAGTACACCTGCTCATGGTGAACAGGGTTCGACACAGCAAAGCACAACTGAGAGAAGGCAGTCGTCAGAGGTTGTCGGCTGCCGACTTCCTTGCATCTACTGGAAAACATCAACGGCCGGCAGGGCCAACGTAGGCCACAAACAAATTAAAACAAGGCACGGGGAGTTTGTTTCCGCCGGGCAACTCACAAGGAAAATAATTTACGGGGTGAGGAAATCGGCTGCCGGTTGCCGCCTCAAGGCTCAAGTGTTGCAGGCCGTTAGCTCACCCAAGCGGTACGTTTGTCCTCTATTGCTGTCCCACTGGCACCTGATGGTGCTTGTGCGGAGTCAGCCCAGTTTGCCTCCTGACTCCTTCCTGTCCAGCGCATGCAGCAGAACTGCAAATGGCTACTAATCCAATCAAAGTTACCCAATCTGATTCGGGCAGACACAAGTTGAATGATATTCATGCAAGGGCAAGCACGTGCCCTTCCACGCAGAGCGCCATCACAGTCAGGGATGAAACAGAAGCATGCGTTGTCATAGTCTTGTCCTCAAATTGGTCATCAAAAGCATGTGTGACAGATATAAGCCACATGATCGAAATGGCTTGCAAGAAGTGCAATGATAAGGACCGCTGAATGCAAGCGGCGTCCTCGCCGTCATAAGCAGGCGTCTGCCAAAGTAGAGATCCGTCAGTTGTCACAGCCATCATCTCAACCAAGAAAGGCCATACATCCACCAGCAACTTGTTGCTGAGCCAGTTCAGAATGAGACGAAACGACATGGCGAAATCAATTCCCAAGCATCTGCTGTCACTGTGTACCACTGGTAGGACTTGGGCCGATACTGGATTTTATAGTATAAACTAACTGAGAGTTCAATCAAACAAGGGGATTGACTTGACCAATGCACATTCTAAGAAGCAAAAGTAGGATTTCATGCAATACCATCGGGGGATGAGTCGAGGATGATTGCTATTTTATGTGGACCTGAATGGGATTTGGTATACCAGAGTTAGAGCTTCTCTGGCCGCTCCGCCGTTGGGCACCCGAGGACGGAGAGGCTCCCCTACATCAAGGGCTTAGGATGTCGTGGCATTTGGATCTCGCCAGTTTTTCAGCCGCTTGGGCGCATAAAACTCAGAGTGGTCGAACACGAAGTTGTGGATGGTGATACATGGTGAAATTGTGGGTTAGCAGCTTAGCAATTACCACTAAGAAAGTCGAGCGACCCTTCAAACTAAGGTGGGGCCTAGAAGATGTGGTGTTTGAAGTTTAGGACCTTTCGTTTTTCCCAGCCAATTCGTGGTTTCCATCATATATGATGTTTTGCAGCGGCAATCAGCGGCTTACAGCATGTGGTTGTCTTTACAGAAAGGATACTGGAAAACCACAGCCAATAAGAATATGTGTGCTGGGAAAATTTGTGCATTGTAATTCCCTATATGACTCTCTTGGTAATTTACCAAAAACTATGTTGCTCATAGGTAAAAATACTTGCTCTACATAGCCATTTTCCACAGCTATGTGAAACTACCGGAATTTACCGGAGGTTTTTTTCCCTTGTTGGTTAAATCGTTAAATCCCCATAAATCACCATAGCTCAGTTTTGCAGTAGAGTTGTGTTGCATAGACTTCATTCGTCCCAGCCCTACTACTGACAGCCCGGTTTCGCTGAGAAAAAACTGTGGGAATGAATGGTTTGAGCGCCAGGCTTGGGAATATCCTATATCTTTAAGGTAAATACCTGAAATGGTGAAAGTTAATGGTTTTAATGGGATTCATTTTAATTTCCTATATCTCTAATGGGAAAAGTAAAGATTTAAATCCCAGGTTTTGAACGACTCCATGGACTCCACGTGGTTTACGGCCGAGTCAAAAATGTGTCCCCCAATTTGCGGCGTTGAGAACTCTCACAATCTCGTGGTGCAAACGGTGTCCCATCATAAAATGCCATGATTTTAGAGGCTACCCTCTGGTAAACTCACATTTTGCTATGGAAAATCACAATTTTTCATGGGAAAACTCACTATTTCTATGGCCATTTTCAATAGCAAACTGTTAGTTTACCAGAGGCTAGTTTCAGACGCCAAATGATGATTAACCACTAAGAAATGGGGGTGGTTTGAGGTGGACATGAGGGTTTGTCATGACTCGCACGCAGTCTCCGCAACAAGGAACGGATACAATTCCTACCACCAGTACTCCCAGCCCCTTGGCTTAGTTTTGCACCTTCTAAATGTTGTAGCATGGAACCTGAAAAATGGTTCCAGAGTACATGTTGCTACATGTTTAGTACATTTCGTTTTTTGGATTTAGTACTGGATACTGTATGTTTTGATATGTTCCACGTGGGGTTAATTGTGTAGTCCACCAATTGCATACTTTATCATACATCAATTCTCCGGAACAAAGCCCGCAATGAACCAAAACATCCTTACAATCGCAAAGGGTAGTGGGTGCATCGAAAGGATTTGTTAGTTCCCATTCCAGAAGGGACATCCACTTTGGCAGCATGCTTGGGAATTAGGAAGCCGGGAAGCCAACTAAAGTGAACAAATCCAAGTGAGCAATCCCCCGAGCCGCCATCCCCCGAGCCGCCATCCATTCAACATTTGGGTGCAGATGTGTCATGAGGTTTTCTCTCAAAACAAGCATGAAGTAGGGGAACATTATATATATAAATTATATATATATATAGATATTTGTATATGATCTGACATTTGTTCGTTTAATACATAGATTAAATTTCATACACTTCATATTATTCACAAAAATAGATATACGCATTGAACCTTATGTTGTATTCTATATATATGTACACACACACTAGTTATATCTTATATATGATTATGTATGTAGTGTATTAACATATTGTTTTTGTTGTGTACTCATTAAATATACAGTGAAAATTCATACAATATGAACTTAAAAGTATCGATTGTACTTATGAAAAAACAAGATCACTCCAATATCAATATATATATATATATATTAACTGGGGAGGTACATATTCACTACAAGAGTTGGTTCAAACTTCAACCTCCCCGGCGCCGAAACGCAACGCAACGGTAGGTTGGACTTCACGTTGCTGGACCAACGGCTGGGCAGCAAAGCGGAGCTGCGGCAACTCACGGAGCGAGCGCATCAGCTGGGGCTCTACGTGCCGAGCTGAGTGATCGACGAGGGAAGAGATGTGGCTGGTACCCTCTGGTTTTTTAACATAGCCATGGAAAATAGCCCATTTATAGATGGTTTACCTATCAAAAATGGTGATTTTCCATGGCTATGTTAAATAACCAGGGGGTAACTGAAAACATATGTAGCTTTCCTAAAATGGAGCTACCAGTTATCATCCATTTTATCATGTTCATGATGTTTACAACTGGTTGGTGGTTTGGAACATGAATTTTATGACTTTCCATTCAGTTGGGAATTTCATCATCCCAAGTGACGAATTCATGTTTTTTCAGAGGGATTATACCCATATGCTCCATGGTGCTGTTATATGTACCCACAAAATTGGGTGATTTTTAGGGCCAATGTTGGTAAATCTTCTATACATGTAGCATATGGGATATGGAGGTTTCCTAAAATGGAGGTACCCCCAGTTATCATCCATTTATAGAGGAATTTTCCATTATAAACAATCCATTTTGATCCATTTTGGGGTACCACCATTTATGGAAGCCCCCGTGAGATGTGTGAAAATGACTCTTTCTTGGTATGAAATGACACATGAATCTCACTGTAGATGCACAAAATTATATGTAGATATAGTTTGGAATATCAAGTTGATATCATGCAAAATAATGGTTGGATGGTTTGGTCGTTCGATGGAAGGGGGACATGGGATGGAATGGAGGGTGATTTGGTGGAGAATGTGTTTGACCCATACTGAACCATTATATAGAAAGATATGATAGGAGCTGGGGGATACATGGTGATTGCAGCCGCCAGTAAAGTAAAACCGGAAAAAGCAAGCAGGTGGAATTGTTTGAAAATAGGGTGCCCCAAAATCCATTGGTTCTTAATTTTACAGCTAAAAATGACCATACATGGGGACAACAATTGGGATATACCCGTCAGACCCGGAACGGGGGAATGTGTGTGACCAACCCAATCTCTGAGGTCAATTTTGTGTCAAAAGATGCAGTTGGTCGGATTTTAGCGAATGGTGATTTATCCAATTTTGAATAGAGCAGGCAAACAACTGCCTTGCATGAATCTGTGATTTTGGAGTTGGGGAGAGAGGATATATGTCTAATTCAACATGGAAAATTTATAGCGTCAGGCATCCATTTATCCGATGTGATTTTCATGGACTATCCCATCTGTGCTTTCCTGCTGAATAAATGCTGGATTGTCTCATGAACCCAAGATCGATACTGCAAACAGCTGCGAAAGATGAAGCAAGAACTTGTGCATTGGTTGGCGGATTTGCCTCAGGATTGTCAAGCAATTAATCTGTTTTGGTTTGGGTTACCCTCTGGTAAACGTTTACATAGCGAACTGGACAAATCACCATGTTTAGTGGGTAAGTCAACGAACTAACTGGCCAGGTTCAATAGCTATATTGTTAGTTTACCAGATAACCACAATTGACTATTGACCATTAAAATATCCCATTTTCAAGGGCTATGTAACAAATTTCCAGAGGGTAGTCGTTTCTTTTCCTGGCATAGTCCACTAGTGATACTCTCAGACCGCTGCAGAAAGGTCATTGTTGATGTGGTCATGAACCACATGAGCAGCTTGGCATCGAACATCGTCACTGACCGTGCCAGGGATGGTCGTTTCAATGTCACTACTGCAGGTATTGTTTATTATGTTTATCACGTTTATTGTGTTTCCCCACCTGCCAGGTGAGGGTTGTTAGATTTTATGTCAGTTGCCTCCTCCTCCTCCTTCTCCTCCTTCTCCTCCTCCTCCTCTCCTCCTCCTCGTCCTCCTTGTCATCCTTGTCGTCCTTGTCGTCCTCGTCGTCCTCGTCGTCCTGGCTCAACTGCGACCCGCGATCCACAGCGTTCTCTGCCGGACCTCAACCACGACCACCCACGCCCAGTGTTCCCTGCCGGACCTCAACCACGACCATCCACGCCCAGTGTTCCCTGCCGGACCT
>Ga0126342_10002383_pt1 | contig 29195 bp, 28 predicted proteins | sample Cyp1metagenome_FD_92528 | JGI IMG/M metagenome (GOLD analysis project Ga0126342, IMG submission 92528) | Coral microbial communities from Lord Howe Island, Old Settlement Bay, Australia - Cyphastrea 1 metagenome | ecosystem: Host-associated > Invertebrates > Cnidaria > Coral ... | reverse complement strand
GCATATACATGCATATACATGCATATACATGCATATACATGCATATACATGCATATACATGCATATACATGCATATACATGCATATACATGCATATACATGCATATACATGCATATACATGCACACACACATATATATAATCATATATATATATATATCCATGCATCCATGCATCCATGCATCCATGCATCCATGCAGCCATGCAGCCATGCATCCATCCATCCATCCATCCATCCATCCATCCATCCATCCATCCGGCAATGAAGGTTGATAGGAAACTCCTACAAACAAGATGATCCTTCCAGTGTGAACTGCCAGTGTTTCAGTGAAGGCCATGTCCAAATTACGTTTAAATTTGGTGGATTTCCATTCGCCGCTCCAGGATGGGCGGTGTGTTCTTTTTGCTGAAGCTTCGGGATAGCAAGCCATCGGAACATGCTGGCAAGATCAACCTTCGAAATATCCTCATCTACACTGCGCTGGCCGCCCGGCTGCTGGCGCGTTGCTTTGCTTGGGACTTGGGGATGACCTCCACAAAGAAGTTTCATAGTCTATAGATACTCTATTTCAGGAGACTACCCCGATTTTATAACACATGAAATGATGATAAACCCTTGTTTATATATATATGTGTGTGTGTGTATGTGTGTGTGTAAACCCACGTTCAACCCGGACTATTTTTTTAATGGTATCCGCTATTGCATTTTCCATCCTCGTTGAGATATCCCTCCCCTGTGGGACAGTCCAAAAGGTGTGAGCTTCAAGCCACAAAAGTATCCCAGGTTGGACAACGTTATGTTGAACCGTCATCATATCGGTTCGTCCAGCACTATATCCCAAGAATCATAATAGTTTATGTCACTGGCGGAAAGCAATGGTTACCCTCTGGTGAACTAACATAGCAATGGAAAATGGCCATTTATAGTGGATTTTCCCATTAAAAATGGTGATTTTCCATTGCTATGTTAGTTCACCAGAGGGTAGAAAAAACCGACATGTTTGCTGGTCAAGCAGCAGTTCGCCCCATTCTTGCTAGTCCAGTCGTCACCATCGCCAGGTCATTTTGTCGGGATACGTATATGTGGTGCGGCGACCTGTGGGGGAAGCCTATTGGTGTGCCAAAGGCATACAAGCGACTTGGCCCTACAACCGGTCTCCACAAGACCTTGGAAATCACACGGGAAAGCAAGATGGGTGTGGAACGTACTGTATCATTTTTGTAGAATCCCCTGTCGGCGGCAACAAAAACATTATTTGCCCACCAAAAAGTTGTCAAACCATCCACCGAAAAAGGGCGTTCTCAAACCACGGAGTCCCAGTGCAACTTTCGTTGTTTTACAAGCAAATTTGTTTGACCCACCAAATTAAAGGGAACAATACCTTAGTCCACCAAGCAAAGAGCATGGAATGCCACTCCCCACCTTTTGCCCTTTGTCAGGCTTAGACCAATGGTTTCCCAAAATAATATCTACTATTTTACTACCAGCAAAAGATTGATTTCTCCAGCCTGAAATTTCAAGAACTTGGAGTGTACCATATTGGTTCTTTTGAAAATAGAGTGCTCGCAAACAGAGCCCAAATTTGGTGGTTCATCACTTTTGTTTCGCATTGATAAGATTCCCAAAATAGGGGCTAAGTCCCCATTTCCTCAGATACCCATATATCATAGTGTTGATACTAGCGGGCGCATGGGTATGTATTTATATATATATATGTGTGTGTGTGTGCCAGAACACAATAACATATTCACTAACTATATCCTTTAAGTATATCCCCATTACAATTGCATTGACCCCAATTGTTCAAGTTGGTGCCCCCTACTGTTATGTAAGCCAGTTCTGAACCAACTTCGCGAGCGACCTGGGGCACCATAATGTATATCCATCAACAATCCGGTTGATTTTTCCAATGATATCCCATTTGCATCCCCATTGTATCCCTATGTTCCATCATGTTCCCGGACTAAATTGTGATTTTACAGTACTACTTTTGTTCCCCAAAAAATAGTAGGTCACAGCAACATAAAATAATTACATATATATATATATATACATATATAAATAACAATTACATAGAATAATTACATATATTTTTTTCCCATAGATTTCCCATATTTTTCCCATCCAAACACGGGGTTTTCAGGATTACCTCCTGGTTTCCACGCCCCGCCTTGGTGGTGCCACTGGCAGCTGCACGGGCGCCATGGGGCTGGACCGGCAACACTGTGTGCCCGGCTTCGAGGAGCGAAAAGTGAGCGAAACGTTGGGAAAAATGGTGGATCTCAATGATTTTAGAGGGAAAAACAATGGATTTTCAATGATTTTCATGAATGTTCCATGGATTTTAGGGGGGAAAACGGATGGAAAAACCCATGAGATGTGAAGAAACATGCTGGAAATGTCCCTGCAAAATGACGGATGAATATGGAATGATAAATATGCGAATGAGTACACCATTCTGGGTTGAGCAACTGGATGGGTGCTTTGTGGTTAGCCCTATGAATGGGGATACCGGACAAATCCGGACAATTTGCTAAGAAAAGTGCAGGGTATCGAAGATTGGCCGTGGATCATGGATGAAGAGAGGGAGATTTGTATGTGTGTGTGTGTTTTTTAATGTTACCCTCTGGTAATTTAACGTAGCTATGGAAAATCACCATTTTCCATGGGAAAATCCACTATAAATCACCATTTTCAATAGCTATGTTAAATTACCAAAGGGTAGTACTGGTTGAACCAGCAAGCATTTACGGATGTCACGCACAAGACAAAACATGTTAAACAGAATAGAAAAGACACTCGCCTTTTAAAGTTGGATTTAAATGGATTTAAGTTGATTAGCTGGCATTCATGCATGGGGACCTTAAAGTCTTTTATTTTGGTACACCTGGTATGGACTGAGAAGTTTTTTATTGGTACATCAAAACCATAGAAGATTCGGTGTGGTTGGCAACCAAGATGGAGAGTGCATATATATATATATATTGTACTAAATAAATTTTCCTGGAACTTACGAACTTCCTTGAAACTTTGATTGCTCACATTCAATGTTCAAGAGGGCAAACTCACCACCAACGCGTGTGAGTGTGCTGTTGCAGGACGTTCAGACGTTTGACGATATTTGGGATTGGCTGAACTATACCGTCCCGGAGATCTTTTGGGTCGACGAGCCAACGAGCCCCATACTGCACACCTACAACCAGCTCCTGGGTTATTTCTCCATTCGAGTTCAGAACTGTGGCGGCAGATGTTGACGACCCTGTTTTGTTTGCGTCCTTTTCCTTGGGGGAAATTTGATTTAAAAGCGAGGACCTTGAGCTTGGCATGATAAATCTCCCTCGCATTTGATTTTTCATCGGCGTGTTGTCGATGCCTCTATGCATCACTTTTGTGAAAAAAAACATATTGCTCAGGAACGTGAAGGAACCAACAACGCCTACAGAGTTTTGTGTGCCTTGCCTGTGCAGAGATCAGTTCGATGGTAGTCAAACCCAGTGAAGGAAAACCATGGGAAATTGCAACTTACATCACTGGATATCCATGGGAATATCTATTATCATTATGGGTTATAACTTATATAATGGGTAACCATGGGAATATCCATGGGAATATCCATTATATATCATTATATAACCTTCACCCTGAGGCCGAACTTTGAGATGGCGAGAGATGGATGTACATGATAAAATGGTAGGACCGGAATAACCCCCGCTAGAGGTAAACGAGGTCAACAAGGTTTTTGGAGGCATCTCCTGGACTCCCCGGAGTAATTAATGAACTTCACATCATTGCCAAAAAGGAAAAATAACATGAACAGAGATTGGAACAAAGCAAAACAAAACAAAAAAGCACATAGGACTGAGGTGGACTTTATTAATTGACGGGGGGGGCGCCCACTTTTAGCTGGCGGGAGGGACACCACTCATGGGGGCATGTGTGAGCTTCCAAAACTATCATGTTTTATGCAAAATGTACTAAGAATTTGATCATTTCGTGAATGATGTTTTCTTGAACCGATATTGTTTCGGTTAAATGAACCATGAGGGATCAACCAAAAATCACCAATGAAAAGTAAAAGATATAAGGGAATAATTTGGAATAAGATTAGATTGATACCACCAAGAATCTGGGTGTTGAGGGGGGTGAACCATTATTGGGGGAAGGAAACAATCTCAGTATTGTCCAAAATCGGGGGAGAGCCGGGGTATGTTTTTTTTGGGGGATTATTAATTCCATTTTTTTCAATATCTACAATACATATATACATGATATATATATATATATACTACATTTATTTATAGAAGACCTTTCCAGCAACAAACAATAAGGATTTCACGATACCGACCCTCATCGGATGGTCGGTCAGTGGCTTTTTTCAGTGACCCTACTGGGCTCGACCCAGCCAGTGGCGTGCGCACAGGCGAACAATGCGAAGTTGGTGGCTGACTTCAACGCACTGGCGGATGATGGCAACAATTTGTCCATTTCCTGCTTTCCGCGGGCCCTGAGCGACGCCAACCGAAGAACGGATGCCTACCCCGAAATCTCATCATATTGGCGGAGACTGGGCGCTGAAAATGGATGGGAAAGATGGAAAAAGGACATATAATATTGAGTTGTTGGTTTAAAAGATGCCTCATGTTTCATCCTATGTGGAAAGATGATCTTAAGGGATTCTTGGTTGGATGAGTTGAAAAAAATTATCCAGCTGGAATGTCATGCTTTGTAAGGTACTGTGTGTTAGCTCATTTCAGCCTTTGAATGGTTTCTTCTCAAATTCACACTGATGGAATGGATAAATGGCCCAGTTCCTAATTACTCCGGGTAAGTTAGAATCATAAATAGTAAGTCCATGTCAGTCCCCTGATTGGGAATATATGGGGATATTCCATTTCAAGTATGAATATCTATGAATATAGCCCTAGTTTCACAAGTAAGCCCCGAAAGGTGATTTTCATTGGATTATCCATCATTATCATCATTAATATGTACATTCCATAAAACATCCAATATTTGATGAGTATGATGATGATGGAGAATCCAATTATTAATCATATATATATATATATCCCATACATCCATCTCATATATCCTATATTTTTTCAAGTAGAACTGTTACCCCCAGCTGCTTCCGCAGCCAGGAATCAGACCATGCAATCGCAGGGCGACTCCCTGGCAGTGGTCCGAGGTCTTTCTGACCCCGGGCTCTTCAGGCGCGGGATCTTAACGGATGCCATGGGATGCCCATGGGCCCATGGCCGTGGCATCAATGTGGGGGAAGCGTTGGAAGACGCGGTAAGAAAATACCTGAATATAAACAGGAACTGGTGGGAATTGTGTAAAACTCCCAGAAGAATTGGATATAATATAAAAAGATATGCTGAGAGAATAATCGGAATTAACTAAATGGATATTGGATGTTTCCCTTATAATAGGGCGACCCCCAGTTCTCATTTGAATTGCTGGTCACCATGACACTTATATAAATTGGCCAACGAACGGAGCCACAATTTTTACTTCATCAAACTACCATGGTTAGATATGGTTAGCATTATCAACCATGAACCACTATTAACCATTAATAACTATTCATATCCATTATTAGCCATCAATAACCATTAATCACTATTAACCATCAATCACCATCAATAACCATTCCTAACCATTACCAACCATTAATTAGCCATAATTAGCCACTATCAACCATGACTATTCACCATGGCCTTACAGCCACCGAAAGACAATGTGCCAGGTCAAAGGAGTTGAATCGCGCCCTTTGGCCATCAAATGATGCGGAAAATCGTGGGGGATTTGGAGCTTGGTTTGATATGTTTGACAAATATGTATATATGTTTTATATATTTTTTTTGCTCGGCCTTTTAGGTCTAGCCTGTGGCGCTCATGCAAAGAACAGACGACCTCCTTAGATCGGCTGGTAATCTGGCTGGATCTTTCGGTCGCGATCCACGCAGGCCGAGATCGCAGCCAGCTGCTGTGCAAGTGCTGGCACTTCCGTGGAACTGTCGGAAGGCTGGCACTGGGAGAAGCGGGCTTCAATTTGAAGCCCAAAAGCTTCTGCGAAACAAAAATTCATGCCAGCCGGGTATTCCTTGGCGGCTGACGTCTTGAAGCTTCCATCAGCATTGCGTCCAATCAATGGCATCGTCGGATTAACCAGATGATGTTGCTCATGAGCCGCGAAGGTACGCGGGATGGCAGCATTTGCGAAAAGCAGCGTGGTCGGCTTGACGCCTTTGGCGCCGTGTTTCCATTGCTGAAACGTATATTGCCGAAACGGCATTCCAGGGCCGCATAGAAGCTTGAGAAGAGCAGTTCGCCAAATCGACGGGCGTTCGATCTGAAGCGGCGGCGCAGGGTGTTCCAGAGCCACAGCGCCACCTCCGCATGCAACGCAGATGCATAGGAGAAGACCTTTGAGAAGGAGGTTGTTGCCGACCTGGATTTGAAGCAACTCTCTCAGGCTGAGCTGCATCAACCCCCAGCACGAATCAGGTGCTCCCCTCAATGGTCTCGGCCCCTTCATGGGCATGCCTTTGTCATCCAGCTGATCTTCAAATCGGGCACCGCTCCAGGTTTCACACGGGGGCCCCAGCAATAGGGCCAATAATTGGCTAGCTCGTGCCGTCGTGAGCAAAAATTGCCAGAGGTGCACGTCATGAATGTTCATCGAATCATCAATGGCTGTGTCTATGGAGATCACCAGCACTGATTGCGAGAACCGCTGCAAGCCTGTGTCCAGGAACTTCTGCATGTAGTAGTGAAAATCTGCATCCCGGCGCCTACCGGAATAAAGATGCACCACATAGAAGGGTCCTGTGCTCATTTGCCGCATAACTTTCGGTGTCTGCAGGATGACCCAATGTCGCCGTTCTGCTTCTTCACTTGGCATGACCGCATAGCGTGAGGAGATCGGATGACTCCTCGAATGCGGGATGGAGCGCTGTTGTTGCGCTCGGTTGGGTTTGGGTTCTCCCTGTTCAAGTCGGTCCCAGCACTGTTGCAGGAATCGCTTTCGCATGCGCAGGTGCCAAATGTGGATATCATCCAACATCGACATATGGCTGCGTTCCAACACTTCGTAGAGCTCGGGGTCGATGCTCGAATGTAAGTCTTGGAAGTCAGTCTCAATCCACGCAATAAAATTCTCGCAGCCTGAAATTCTGGGATACCGAAGTGGAAGAGGAGATTGAAGAAATCATTATGGAAGGCTTCTTCTGTAGGGTGGTGAGTCCATTGCTGTAAACACTCTGCAAACTGCTCAAAGCATGTACGGACCAACGGTGTGGCTAGGTCAGGCTCCCACCACGCAAAATCAGAGTTTCCTTCAGCTTGCAAAGAGATGAGTGCTTGTCGAATCCTTTGGCGCTCACGGTGGTGTGATGTGGGCCGCAAAGGTCCAGCATGTCTCCGAACAGCAGGTAGGCGGCAAACACCGACAAGATGTTCTGGCAAGTGAATGGTGACAGGTTCATCAGGTCTTTTGACTTGATAGATTCGGTCCCAGCACATGTTCGGCCGATAACGCAAATGTTGTGTTACCCGGAAAGTGGTGTGAAAGTCCTTGAGGCAGCCACTGCAAATCGTGGATTGGACATAGTAGCGCTCTTCGGCAATCACGCCATGAACACGGAATTCATGAAGTGCACACTGATGATGGGTCGCAAAGCCAGCCTGACAATGAGGGCATGTGTAAGGCTTGTGGTCGCTTTCATCTGGGAGATCGCTCAAGAGCTGCATGCCAGCAGAGCGCAGCTCATCCAAAATGGCAGCGTGCTGAGTGTCTGTTTCCCAAGCGATCTGCTCTTGCACAAGGTGCTTGGCACAAGCTCTGCGAATCCAAGCTTTCCAGGGTCGGCAATTGCGAAGTGCTTCCCATACTTCGACCCAAGAAGGTCTGTCATGAGGTAGGTCAAAGGGTAGCTGCCGAATAGTACTGAGCCATACAAGGTCTTCCCGCATCTCAAAAAGCCAGCCTCGCCCAGTTTGCAATTCACGGTAGAGCAAACTTTTGTGAAAGACCGCGCCGTGCTGTGCTATGTGTTGCAGGAACGTCAGCTTGTGACGAGCCCAAAACTGTCGAAAGGTTGGGAGCCGTAGGGCTTGCCGAAAGGACTCATCAGTCACATGATCAGGTTTCCAGAAGTTCCAGAAGCCAACATCATGAATCTGCCTATAATAGGCCATGAGCGTGGCTTCAAGCTTCTTCACCAGGGCATTGGGGACCTCCGTCCAAATAGCACATCCATAAAGCAATCTCGATAGAATGAGACTGTGGAACAGCTGCATCCTGGCCGCACCTGGGAGTCGCTTGTTGAGAAAGAGCGGCTTTTTCATCTCTTCGAATGCTTGTCGAGCTGAGCCAATTCGAGCCCTGATCTCCTTGCTAACGTCAACATTCATGGAGTATTGAGCCCCGAGGTGTTTGTAGGAGGGCACGACCCGGAGAGTCAGGATGTGGCTGGCCGTGTCAACGACGATGACCGGTTGCCTTTCTGTGTCGAAGATCTGCAATCTCAGTGCGTCAGATCCGGGCCCTCTAAAACAAAGGACTGCTTCCGTTTTTCCTTTGTCGAGGTTCAGTGTGAGTCCTCTTGCACGAAAAAGGTCATGGACTGTGGCTGTGACCTGTCGGACAAGGGGAACTAGTGCATCCGGTGTTGTTGTGGTGAGCGGGATGGCGACGTCGTCCATCCAAGCAATGGGGGGCACTGTGACTCCAAGTGCAGCGCTTCCTTCCACATAGCTTTCGTTGTCCAAGAGAGCCTCATGTAGTTCTTGAAGGAATTCAGACATCATGAGGTTGAAGGCAATGTCAGCCAAGGGGCTTCCTGGTCTGGAGCCACGGCGGGTGTGCGTACACTGTCCCGGGTGGGAATTGGTGGAGTCACGAAGCTGAAACCATGTCTGATGATGTATATCATGTAGGAATCGGCGTAGGCCAGGCGGGACATCGACAGGATTGATCGAACTGAGTTCCTCCAACTTTGCTGCCAAGGTCGGGATGTCAAAGTCATCCTGGTTGAATATGTCCTCGAGATCTCGGCTTGTCAGTCCCTCTGAGGTCAAGAAAACAAGCTCCCGAAGAAGGTGATGAAAAGCGGATCTGAGGTCCAGGAAGAGTGTGCAGGTCGATAGTTGCGCTGCTGTGCTAACGCTGCCATGGAGCTTGAGGATTTGGATGCCTGTGAGGGTCTGCTGTGAAGGGAGACCTCCTATCTGTCCCATTGTTCTTCTCGCCTGGAGGGTTGGGAGAAGCCTCTGACGCGTCCATGCATGTGTGACTTTTGCAAATGAATCGGCGAGCAGGATTCCCCGGTATGCCGAGGCATCATCTCTACTGCCTTTGTGTTTGAACAGCGCGCAAAGGTGACCACCCTTGTGTGGGAAGGGTTCGATGCCTGCTAAAAAGCTTTTGCAGATCAATGCATGTAGCTATGGAGCAATGGCAACTGAGCCTGCCCGACAGAGTGTGGATGGTACTCCATCTGGCCCGGGCGCCTTGTGCGGTCGTTGCTTTAGGCAGTGGTCTTCAATTTCGACAAGCGTGGGCAACTCTTCCAAGGCAATCAATTGCAACATCGGCCGGGCTCCAATTTCTTTGTTGTTGCGTTGAATGCATTGCTGTCGGAGGTGTTGCATCTCCTTTGAAAGTCCCGCCTCAAGCTCCTGAAAGTGATTGAGCAAACTTGACCCAAGATCACGCTGAATAGTGTGGCGCTTGCCCTTGTTCTTCGGTAGGATAGCACGAAAGTGCTTCCAAATGCCGGTCAAGCCTTCAATGGAGTGCGTGATGGTGGCTTGTTCCGCAAGTTGTTGATAATAGACCGAATCCTCTGCTTGTATAGCCTGGCGCGCTTTCTGTCCAGCCTGCTGATAAGACCGGGTAGTGTCGGCGACAGCCTGATCGTGCAGCCTGATCCATTGAGGTAGGTCATGTTCAAGGGCCTGGCAGAATGCAGTGACTACTCCCGGGCTTGTTGACATTGTAGCTCTCCAAGAAATGAAGCAAGCTTGCAATGTGGTATATCTCTTGGTTCTTGCCAGGTGTCTCAACTGCTTGAAGGTGAACTTCTTGCGCTCGACAAGCTCCCACGTTGCTTCAGTGATGTGGCTTTTGCGCTTCCAATGCTTGCGGGGCCTTGTAATTTGTTGTAAGGCCGCAGTGACATTCTGAGCTAAGTTCTCGGCAGCAACATGTGGATCCAGGCACCAAGGTGAGGGTGGGACGGAGGAATGTAATGTGTAGAGAACTTCCTCATTCTGCAACTGTTGGTGAAGGTGATGGGAATCCCACGTGTGCTTCAATGATGCCTGCCGTGGCTGCGAGGCTTGAACATCAAAAGTACATCTGCAAAGAACGGCAAAGTGGTCAGTACGGTGCACACTAAGGTCAATATCTTCTGCTACCCAAGACTTCAATGTCTCATACTGAAGCTCTTGCGGAATGGCAACGTAGTCGATTCTGGTACCGTGTTTGCCATCAGGAGAGCAAAAGGAGTGATGAGCAGATCCTGGGTGCGAATCAGCAAAAGTTGCAGGGAGTTTCAGATCATGCTTCAATAGCCAATGATGAAAAACCTCACCAGCTTGATTTTCCTGCACCGACGCAAGATCCCCAATGGCCGCTGTGGGGCACTCTCCGACATGAGCATTTGCATCACCACAGTAGAAGATAGGCCATCCGGAAGCTTTGCGATGTAGCTCTGTTGTGATAGTACTCCAGTGGGACTGTGCTTCATGTCGTGGTCGACCTGAATGAGGTGCCCTGCTTGTAACAACGACACACTTCCAGGAACCGACATTGACCTTGGCAATGAGTGTTGTTGAGCTGGAGTAGACTATACAGATGTGCTCTCGTCGGATGAGGATGTTGGTAGTGCTGACAGGAATGCAGGATGAAATCCAAAGTTGTATTCCATCTTGTCCATTCGAAGTCGCTGGATGTCCAAGGACATGGTACCATGGATTGTTGGTGCCAGTAAGATGCTTGTGCCTCGTTTCTTGGATGCCAACGAAAATGCAGCCTGCATCATGGAATTGCTGCATAATGACAAATTGTCGCGATATGCTGGTGCTCTGTTGTGGGCAGTCTTCTGTGCGAAGTGTCAAAACATTGGCCGTGGCAATCGTGATGTCAATCTGAATCCATTCCGAAGTAGGAGCGTGCTGATCAGCCAAAGAATGGGGCACCGAATCCTCTGGTTGAACCTGAGGTATTTGTGTGAGATTACACTCCAGAAAACCACTGCGGAGTTGAGGAGCGTGCGGGCACTCAGCTTGCATTTGTTCAAGGTACCAAACCCACTGGACAGCTAGAAGCTGCGCTGGATCATGGAGCCAGGCGTGCCAGAGTTCGCTGTGTGGGACTTGATCAGGATGCTGCGAGGCAAACTTCGCAATCGTGTCAGCGAGCTCATTCCATGGGTTACCTGCATGTGCCTTGACGTGTCTCCAGTGCATTCTGGAGAAACCATGCCGACTCTGGAGAATCTGGGCAAGACTAAGCATCAGTGCGCGATGATGTGGAAATTGTTTGGTGCGGTAGTAACCACCCGCCAGGTAGCCAGCGTTCAAGGCATCAAAATGGAAATAAAAGTGAACGTCCGCAACTCCAAAGTGCATCCACAAGTGATTGCTGAGTTGAAGCGCCCAAAGAAGAGCCCAAATAACTGCTCCATTTTCACCTGCTCCTGCATGTCCTTCTGGCGTGATCACTTTGCAAAGGGCTCCTCCGTATGCCAGGCCGTGGTGATGCTCAGTAAGCAAAACAATGCCTGCACCTACCGCTCCATCGGTGATTTTCGATCCATCGGTGTAGAAATGGAGGGCAAGAGGAGCCTCATCTGGAGTGGCAATGAGTTCAGATAAGGCGTCACAGGTGACCTGTGGTAGCTCGAGGCCACTGGGCCAATCCTGTAGGAACTCATTGGTTGCATTGTGAATGGCTTCAAGGATCTGTTGCACAGGCTTGAAGTCTACTTGCACCTTCGGAAAGACAGGGATGGTCTCCTCCAGGCTAACAGTCTGTTTCGCCTCTTGGAAGGAAGGTCGTTGGGTATGAGCCACCTGCCCAACTGTTAGGCACCTTCGTTCTTCCAGTGCATGTTCAGCTGAAGGCGAACTATGCGCTGACAATTTAGTGAGTCGCGCATGTGTTTGGAGGAAATTGGTGCCGTCTGCGTTAGTTTCCGCTGGGGATATAAGCGTTGCATCAATGATGTCAATCACAAGACCTTCACCTGAGGCCACCTGCGTTGGGATGTTGGGATCGAAGAAGGTTTGGCCGCGTCCAACTCTTCTGGGGTATCGCAACAGCGGTCCGGGAATAGGAAATGCAGCGACAATGTCCTCGGCAGAGGAGGCTTGTGGTATGCACGCTGCTACCCTACGCAAGGTTTGCCCCTCTTGGTCACGTACTCTGGCTGTCAGCAGCGTTGCAGCTGAATGTGCGGGTAGGTGCTGAACAATCAAAATGTGACCCAGTACATGATCTGTCAGAGAGGTCGGAGGGGCTGGTGAAACCCAGAAAAGGTCAGCGGGTCTGCTAGAATCATACAGATCGCCCCAAGCTTCACTGAGTGTGCGTTGCCAATTCATTGGGTCATCACGCAAGCGCACCGTGCGCCCTGGTTCGCAACGCGGTGCATAGACAGCATGTAGGTACCAGGTTGCAACATATGCGACTGGACCTTCTTCGGTGCGCTCTGTTTCAGCTAAATCCTGAAAGACTCTATGCAGCGCTTGTAACCAAAGTGGTGTGTGGCCGGGAATCATGTGGCCCGAAAGCACCCTGGCATCAATTGACCTCATTCTTTCACACAGGTTGGTGCTGGAGGCAACGGCCACATTGGCTTGCGATGCACGCTGGATGATCAACTTGAAGAGATTGCCATGCTGAGCATACACACGTTCACGTGGTTCCATGAGTCGTGGTCCCTCCCAAAGAGTGCACCTGTTCTCAGGATTGTCGGGAGGGCAATCTTCATGGGCTTGCATCATGGTGCACATAGAGTGGAGGTCGATGCGAGTGCCCATAACGACAGCTGTAGAATGGGCGCGCCCTTGGTCGTAACCGCTGTCATGCACCGAAATGATGACTGAGCGTTGGAAGACATGGGGTCGCTGGACAAGGATCAGCTGGCCAATAATGGATCCTGATGCGTCCTCTGGCATCGGCTCTACCATGTAGAATTCAAGTGGTGCACCAAGGAGAAGATATTGCCGCCAAAGATGGCGCAGTTGTTCTTCCCATCTATGGGCATCTGGTCCAAGGACCGCGATTCTTGTATGGTGGCATCTTTGAAAATTCGCATGGTCAGTGAACCAGGTTTCCACTCTGCCCAAGCGTTCCATGCCTCCTGGCCCGATGGTAGCGGAGCGAGTCCAAGCCTCGTACAATTGTTGTACCCACGGGTCATAGGCTGTGATGTCGCCGGGGTCATCTTCCGGAAATTCCGGTGTGGCTTCTGTCGCAGTCCGCAATGCATCGACAGCTCTCAAAAATTCCTCTGTGAAACTGCAGGAGATGGTTTCAGGACGATCATCAATCTGGCATGCTGATGTAATGACAGATCTATCTGCCTGATGTCCAGGGTCCTGCATCACTGAGATTGCCTTTGTGATGGCTGTCTGAAGAAACGCCATGGGCTCATGGTCTTCAGGGCACTGAAAGTGGTGCTCATTGTTGCCAATAAAGATCTTGACAAAATCGCCATCTTCAATGGTGAGTGCATCGCTTGCTGCAGAATCGATAAGGATGTTGTTGATCCAGAGACTGGTCTTGTCAGCGTGGAGCACAAAAATGTTCTCAAGACATAGGATGCGGAATAGTGAAAGCTTGGTGGCAGTGTGGGGCAACCATTTTGCAGCACGCTGAAATGCTCCCGGTAGAATGTCATTTTCCTCAAAGATCTCCAGGTCCAGAAGAGTCAGCCGCAAAAATGGGTTTGGTCGTGTCTGATGGGCCATGGTGACCAATAAGCAGTCTAAATCCATTGCAACAAGATCTTCTGGCTTCTCTGCTACAATGTAAGCTGCAGCAACCTCACCCTGTGCATCAGGAAGTGCAAGTCCAATTTGGTGAAGCTGTTCTAGCCCTGGCTCCTCCGGCAGGAGGCATGAGACAGTTGCTCCATCAAGGGGAACGACAACCGTGCGGCGCCATGCTGCAGCATCAATGTGTGAAAGTGCACTGGCTGCGTCGGTGTCTGCACTTGTTGTAGAGGAGGATGAGCCAGAAGTGATTGAGGTGCGTAGACGCGGGCGGCGTCCCATTAAAGCAACATCATCATGGTCATTTCCATCATCTTGATGTGGCGCTTGGACAAACTCAGGCCATTGTTCAATTCTGGGTCGAACATATGTGTTCCAGGCTTCATCATTGAGGAGCAAAGGAACATTGACGACAATACCAAGTCCATTGGTCACACGCAAGGGCCCTTCTCTTGGGAAAACATGCGGTCCAGCACGTAGAACACAGGGTCGAAGTCCTTGACGTTGGGCTTCCGCACAAGCTTCGTAAGCTTCGGCTCGATGAAGCACAGTGACATAATCCGTCCATGTATCAAGGACATGGGCAATCTCAAGTGTACGCGGTGCTGGGAGTTCATCGAATAGGGCCGTTGTCAAAACTGCAGATCCACCAGGTTGTTCATGTTGAACAATGAGCACAATCCCAACGATGCCTCTTGTGATGGAGATTGGCGGCTCCGGCTGAACCAGGAAGAGGTTGAAATCAGAGTCTTGATCAAATAGGTCCCCCCATACCTGCTTGAACTCCTCGATCCACTCTTCATAGCGCCTGGTCAGTCGGATTGGACGACTGGCGGCCTGTCGAATGCAATTTCGATGACTCAAATAGTAAGTGCTGAGGTAGATCACCGGCCCTTCTTCGAGAAGCTCAGTGGCTCCTTCATCTTGCAAAATATTCCATAGTGTCCCTACCCAGGCAGGTAAATGCCTGATGGGGACTCTTCTGGGTCTGCCTCCTCCTTCAGATCCCTCAGAGGAACTTGGCGGATCTGGGAGGTTTGGGTTTTCCGTCGAGTCAGGCCTACATTCAATGGGCTTTGAGCTTGACGATTTCAAAAGTGATTGTGATGGAAGAATTTCGTCACAATCATTGCAAAGGGATTGTGAGGATGTGCTGCTCTTCGGCGGCCATTCTCGTTGTGAGACATCGGCAGTAGGAACCCTGCTGGTAGTCCATGAAGAACTGAATTCTGGTCCAAAGTGGACTTGTGCAAAAGGATTGAAAGAGACTGTGAGTCCCTTTTTGCATCTCTTGTGAGGAACCGAGAAGCCCCATTCTCGTTTTTCACATTGCCTAACTAGGCTGTCCGGCTGCAGGGTGAATGCCAGGTGCAAGGCATCTTCGCTAGCCTGCCAAGGCGACTTGTAGCAAGGCTCTTGCAGGATAGAGTGGGACCATTGCATTCCGGCCACTTCAGCAGCAATTGCATTGGAAGGCCAAGCTGCCCATCGGTCAAAGTACTCTAGAGTCATCAGTGACCGGGCACACCAAAAGGCTGCATTGATGGCAAGCTTTCGGCAGGCATAGCGACGTCTGGCAGGTCGCCTTCCTTCTGTCGAGGGCGTTTCGCCTTGCGTTCTTCTTCTGCCTGCTCTTCTGCTGCTTGATCTGAAAGCTTCTGAAGGCTCTCTGTCATATGGCTCAATCCTTTCAGGATCTGGGCAGCTGATTCTTTGGTGGTTGTGGCTTTGGACTCCTCTTCTTCGTCGGAAATCACAGTTGCTGCTTCTTCTTTGGAGCTGAAGTCTTCCTTGGCCTTGTGCAGCCTTTCCTTGGCCAACTTAACTGATGCGCCTGCTCCTGGTTCTGGAAGTGGTCTGTATATTGACGAAACCGTTCCAGGGACATGGTGAGAAAGGCTCTCCATTGCGCCATCAGGTTGCTCTTGGCCAGGATCGCCGTGTCGAGCTCCTCTCTTGCCTTTGTCAAGGCGCCCACAGCCGAGTAGAGGGTCTTGGCATCCTTCTTGCTGGCAGCTTTGGTTTCCTCTAGCATAAACTGCTGCAGCTCCGGTGTGAGCGTTTCTTGATTCGCCTTTTTGAGTAGATTGGAAACTTCCCTCAATTTCTGCTCGGCTGGCGACAATGTGGTCGTTGAGGATGTCGATACTCCAGGAGGGAGAGGCATGCTCATCCATGGCGGCTGCTGTTGCCCTTCCGGGCCAGAAAGCGCCGGTGGAGGAGGTGGTGCAAGTGGTGTCTGCTGGGGAGCATTGCGTCCCTTGCCCTTGCCTTTGCCTCTGCCTCTGGTTTTCTTGGGCTGCTGCCTCGGGGTTTCTTCTCCATGTTGGCCTCCCCAAGGTTGGTGATCTGGGGCGGTCCAATATGACCTCCTTGAGGACGATCTCGACTGCTATGCTTTCGGCTTCGGGTAGATGATGCAATCCTCCCAAGCTGAACCACAGAGGTCGCAGAACCATGCGTTCTTGGCCCTGAGTTTCTTGCAGTTGCCGCACATCCAACCAGCATTGCTTGGATTTCGGCTCGACATCGCGATGCTGATGCGTCGAAGGAGCTTGGGGTCCTTGCTGTGGTGTGATGCCAAGGTGTTGTGTATGGAGGCCAATTGAGCCACTGACAATGTCTTGATCCCAAGGCGATGAAGATGCCACCGAAAGCGTGCAGCAGCTCGCTTTCTTCTGAGTGCTCTTCTCGCTGAAGGTAAAATGATGACAAAGTTCAGGAAACTCAAATTCAGATGTAGCCAGGTCAACAAGCTCGAAGCCCAAGAACCAAATGAGGAACGTGAAGATCCTGAAGCACCTGCTCATACACAAAGGTCAGGAACGATTCCGTGAAGGGGAGCAGTGCCAACGCAGTGCAAGCCCGACCGGAATGTTAAAGTCCCGCAGGAAATGCAAAACCCAATTTATGGCAGTGAATTGGTAACCCGTCCCAGAGCCCTTTGTCTGGGGAAAAACCAGTCCAAAATCAGTGGAAAAGGAATCCCAGGCAACGACGATGTCAGCTGCCGCAGATAAGCTTGTCCAGGTAGATCAGGATCGAGGTAGGGTAATTGTGAGAGCAAAGGAGGTGTTAGCCTGCCCTGGACTAACAGAGCTCAAGGCGACAGCGCTGTGCAAAGCTGTGCCCGCGGCAACGATACAATCGCTCCGCTAAGGTTGACGGCAACGGTTCGTGGGGGCTGAAGCCGAAACCTTATGTTTTATATATATATACATATACAAGGTATGGACTATACATAGCTATATAATGCTGATATATGTGTATATATGTATTATATATATATATGCAATGTGTGTGTGTCCATTTATTTTATTCAAGATTCAGCAGGATTTTCAAGCCCATGAGGGATGATCATCAAGCTAGACATAGCTTGGATGATTGCAGCTGCGGGAGCTGGGATGCTTGGGTTCCATGTCATTACATATGTGATGGTGGGATGTAAAGGGGAAGGATCCCCAACTGGCCTTATTTCAGCATTTTCAGCATTGCCATCAGGGGGGCGGCTCCTATTGGAAGGGAAAGGGCCTTATATTTCAGTTATTTTCAGGTTAGTAAAGTCTTACAATTCATCCACATATTATGTATACATTATATAATATATATATATATATTTAGGGTTATCCAGGGTGTACTAAAGACATGAACTCCAGCACCACCTTAGAAATGCTACACAATCCAGAACGATATTTTATGGCCATTGATTGGTGGATCAAGCCGACATTTGGGTTGTTGATTTGGTGTCAGTGAGATGTGCACCCTCCAGCACGCAAACATAGCTCTTGAAAATGGCCATGTAGGGCCCACCAAGTGAGAATAATGAATATACAATTGCAAGATCTATCCAAATTGAATGTCCCCTGATTCGCTCATGAGATCCCCACCAACCGACTTATAGTTTCACTTCTCTATTTCTATATATTTTTGTGACCATTTCGCAACTTAAAACTCATTTCTATGTTGTCCTTTCATGACTGTAATTCCCGTTCTGGTTCAGCACCCAATCGCAGTGGTTTACAGTTCTTCTCAAATCCCATTCTCCACTGGACGCCCTCAGAATCAGCAGCATCTCCGCTTCCCTCAGGAACGACATGGCATCAGCAACATCGAAGGTCTCATCGACACCTACGATGCCAGTGGCTACAGTGTGGACTATCGGATGACCGTGTCGGATCCGGATGAGCACATCCGAATCCAATATCGCCAGCCGGCTGCAGCCGCTGCAACGTTCAAAACGTCCAGTACTTATTTTATAGCATTGATGGCCAGGCAACAGGGAATTCATATTGCTTTGTTTATTATAATATTTATATATATATATATCCATTGTACAGCCCATTCTTCTGTGTCTACTGCCAATACCCCACATTTCGTATCATTTCAGTATCATTTCAGTGTAGAGGAAAGAAACCCCCTCGAAAAGGAAAAACAACATTTTCAGGTGCCAATAGGTTATAGACATCCAGACCTTCCAGACAAACCCACAAACCATATTGTTGGTTAGTATAAATGCATTTATATTATATATATAGATGCAATATACATATTTGGGTTTTACACATATAACGATTGATTATAACTATCCCCATGGATTCTAACATCCATTCTATTCCACATGTGTATTTAGATACGTATGTGAGCCACTGCAAAAACTGTAAGGAACGGGTAAACAATGGGACCTTCCCACATAGCGATGCCCATTTTGAAGGTTATGTCATATTAAGCGATACCCCCAAAGTTTCCATTACATCAATTTTGTGCAAACGTCAGGTAAGCAACGCGAGCTTCTCAAATTTGTTAATGTCCTCTTCGTGACCCTTGCGTTTCCCAGATTGCTCATACAATATGTGTATAATATATATATAGCATATAATATAATATATAGAATATATATATACCCCATGGGTATCCCAATGTTTTTCGAAGAATATCTCCTTAAGTCCTTCTTTTTCATGGCTAAAAACTTCTTGTCTAATCGTCCCATGAAGATCTCTCCCAGGTTCTGATCTCCAAGTTTTCCGGGATGCTGGCTGGATCGGCACCACCACTCGTTGCGAGTCGGCACGGTCATAACAAGAAAAGAGATTTCAAACCTGTTCTTATATGGTAAAAAACTGGTAAAAAAAACAAATACAATACTAATGTTATTGTCGATCTTCAAGTAAATGATGATTTGTTTGCTCACATTTCGCGATGTTGTAGAGATAAAAGAGCAATTTTGTAGAACATGATGGGCATGAATGCGGCATGAATATGAACTGGTTCTTATGATTCTTGACAATGGGATGATTGATATTGAAATTGACCATGTTGTATTTTGACCTATGCTCAGATACTGCAGAGATTTCACTGAGATACTTTTGAATGCTAAGGATATAAACCCGGTCAGGTCCAAGCAAAATTTGGTGACGCTGCTTGAAATGACTAGGCAAATCCTGTGAATTAAGTCAAACAATTGGATGTTGTCTCATGGATATGGTTCAAAATTGGGTACCCCAATAGTTGGGCGGTTATATATATTTAAAAAAAACGCATGTTGAATCTGTGGCCCCCAAGGTCTTGAATTATGCCTATACCCAGAGTGTATACTCCCAGGTTATCCAACATGGTAACAAGAAAACACTGGTGGGCTTTCACATCCACCATGATGGTAGGGATGGCCTCTTGTGATGTCGTTTGCTCAGATCTACTTTGATGATTGCCCCCCCATGATTTCAGAAACCTCCAGTTTCTCATGGTTTTGAGACTTAAATCGCATGGTTTTTACATGGTTGTGATGATTGAAACATATTGAATATTGAACCACAATCATAGAATCCATCTCCAGTACTACCATAAATGCCTGGTACAAACCATCAAACATAGGAGGTACCCGAGACCTTGGGACCATATGTCAACCGATCCGACCCAGGTGTGGTGATCATGTCCTTCAGCACCTACAACCACGACTATGATGTTTGGACCGCCAGCGTGGCTGGGTTTTGAAAAACGGTGAACGGCTGAAGCCACAAAAAGTCCTGCAATGGGTAACAGTAACATCACAGTACGTCTCAACCCCGACTGTTGTTTCTTAATTACCTCTGTCAGTGTCAACTCTCTCCCTTGTAAAGGTTATGCCAGGGCGCTGTGCGCACCATTATCCTGTAAGCGATACTCCCCGTCAATTTTGCCATCATCTTTGCAGAAACATGATCCCCTTGGTATTGGGGAGGCACCCGGCACACCAAAAAGAACAACTCATGGCAGGGTTTCTCGGATTTTGTGCCAGCAAGTTGGTTTCGTAGTGAGGGTGATCATCCAAGTGCACATCTATGTACAGAATACGTTTAGGCTCTATTACGCATGATTATGTTGTATCATTGTGTTGACATATTTGGTTGGTTTGTTGGTTTGTTGGTTGGTTTGTTGGTGTGTTCCTAAGTTAGCCTTAGTTCGTTCGTGCGTTTGTTTGTTTGTTTGTTTGTTCGTTCATTTCTGTTTTTGTTGATCTACCCATGTAATTAGTTCTTAATGTGTTGTATTCCCTTTAATATTTATTTGAGTAGTTGTTTGCTTATGTATTTGAATTTATTGGTCTATGTGCAGTATATATTCAATTAAAGACTTACCTACATTAACCCTCAAAATCACCGAACTCCAGGGAAAATCTCCTGGTACCATAGGTTCCACGGCCTTCATCGCAAGCTCCTTTGAGGATTTCCTCTTCGAGATTCCTCCGGATGGTGATTTGATGCCAAGTTTTTCCGTGAAACCCTTCAAACCACGGATCTACGAGACTAGAAGCTGAGCTGCACGACATGGTAACTGGTGAGCTTCGCCCTGCACCATTTTTTGAAAACCCCAGTTTACTAGTGGGGGGCAGCCCATTCCAGGAATTGATCCAGGGTTGACATGATGGACATGTATAGACATGGATGGACATGGATGAACCTGGCAGCTTCAGGGATTCCTACGCTAGAATGGCAACTTTGCTATAATTAGGCCTTATTTCAAGATTTTTCAGAGAAACACATTTCCATTGCTACTAGTATTCATTGGTCAAATCCCATTTTTCGCGGTTAAAACATGAAAAAACACACAAAACTGGCTGAGTATCTCATGACTCAGGAGATGAGCTCACGTTCACCTACATCGACTATGTCTCTTGGTCGTCAGGGGTCGTCTGAGCTACACAGCATGATACAGCCCCTCAGAGGATCAGTGTTCTATGGTCTCACTAATATGGGGATTGGACCTCCAACGATCTCAGGATGATTGTTCCTTGGTACTGTACAAATGTACAAAGATAAAAATGATGTTGATGGTCAATGTGCCAGGCTGGGGGGGCTGTTGAAAGATAAAATCATGATTGATAGCGGTAACCTACCAGGAAAAGCTGAATTCAGGGGTCTGAATTAAGCACAAGTAGACGCGCCACCTGAGCACATTCTCCCCTTTGATAATTCAACACAGCTATTGCAGCTATGGACAGCTCTGGAAGCCATGGCCCATTTAGATGGTTTAGTTTGTTGATTCACCAATCATAATTATCATTATTATAATTATCATCATTATTATCAGCATCATCATTATCATCACTATCATTATTACCATTATCATTATTACAATTATCATTAATAACTATCATGATTATAATTAATTATTACCATTGTCATTATCGTTATTATTAGCATTTTAATGATGCTTCCCATAGTTTTCAGTTTGCCAAGGTACCAGAGGCTTTCTGCGTTATCATCCGGTGACCTGAGGTGCGATTAGCAATTGCTATCTACATTTTGATCTTCGTAGGACCCGGCTGTGGGAACCACGGGAAGCACCAGGCGGCTGGTGGCTGTTGTTTCAAAAGGTTAGCCGATTGATGGAAAATCCAGGGCCATAGGGATTTCCCAGGAAGTAGTGGTTGAATGTGGTTGATTAAGGCATATCAAGGCTGAAAAACCACTGTTCTGGGTCCAGTCGTCGTTTGGGAGCGACACCCATGATGGATTATGCAGGATGGGCGGAGCGTCAGCACAAAGTGCGCAACCACAAGGCGGGAGTGCAGAAAGGACGCACGTCATGGCATGCCGCAATGAGCAGATCATGAACAAGTCGGTCAAGATGGTCAAGTCATTGCGGCATTGCGAAGCCCAAGACATGAGAACCGAGTTTTTTTGATTTATGTGGGTTTGCCATAATGTGCATCTAGAAGTGTTTATTCCCCATCAGCTGCAAGCGCCAGGCGGGTTTTTACTATCACATCTCTCTGTCCGGAATTACAGATTTGGGCTTAGCCGCTCGGTAGGAGTTTCAGCCACGCCTGCCAGTCAACCAGCAAATTGTACCAGTCCCGACGCGTACTGGTAGCCAAAAGTGCCAGTTGTTAGTGGGATCTTGTTTTGACAAAGGAATAGGTTTTTCATATTTCAGGCAGCTTCAATTTCCACCTGGTAATGACCTCCTATTTCACCATGAGCAGAAATCATCCCCAGTGCCGTTGGACCGTTTTTTGACGGTGCCGTAAAATTCTGAGGTGATTTGTATTTTCGTGACCGTCGTTTGGCGGACAGCTGCTTGACATCCCAATGGATTGCTATCCCAAAATGGCCGAAGTTTTGGGGTAGTGATAGTGGATTATTACAATTTATCCAGATATGAATCGTGTTTGTGTGCTGTTTGCCATGAGGTTGTTGATGATTCATGCTTAGGCAATTTATGTCAATCTAAGTTTTCATTGGAAGAGTTGTATATTTTACATTGCACACTAGTCACCATGACAGTTATATACTCTTATAATATCTTATAACCTAATATCAAGTAGGTACAGTATCATTGATAACATCTTCATTTGCATAGTGACTTTTAGTGAATAGTTTGAGGTGTTGGTTTTCCTGAAGGATGGAGCTGGGGGTCAAGGTGTCGTCATCGCCAACCGGGATCCCCGAGCTGCTCGGCAGGTTGTGTTCCATGACCCGCCAACGGCAAGCTACATCGAACTGGCGGACGACCAAGACCGTGTCAACGGCTTCCGTTCTTTCAGATGCATGGCATGCATGGTAGCAGCTGTTGATCAATGGTTTGTTCGGATTTACGGGGGATTTGCCAAAAACCATCAATAAAACATCCGCAAGTCTGGCATCCCAGCTATGTACTGTAAAGGATCTGTTTTTTTTCTTCGTTAGAACATCTTGAGCCCCGCAGGTCGGGTCATATTCCAACCTGAGGACAGTTGGCCTGGGAGTACAACACGGTCTTCATCCTGGTCGCTTGGATCCGAGCACACCCCCGTGTGGGCAGTTGGCAGAAGCTACGCAGACCTGCGGAGTTTGGGAGAAATTAAGTGGAACTGCGCTCCTAAGTGGTTTTCCTGGCTTGGGGAGTAATTGTTTCACGCGTTTATATGCGTTTATAAATTTGGGTGGCTGGTGGTGTTTCAATGTTTTTTGGTTGCCGGTTACCTCCAATAGATCATGCTCATTGCAAGCAACCAGCACATCTTTGGCTGATGGTCTGGGGTCACCCAGCAGTCTTGACGTCTGTCAGGATGGCATTGTGATGGTCTTCCTGATGTATCGGATGATCACATTCTTCAGCCCCTCGGCCCAATGTTTTGCACCCCATCTCCTTGGGGAGACATTTTCAAGGGATGCCACTGTTTGGACTCTGGGGTTTGCACATGGGAACACATGTTCTCTTACAGTTGGATAATGTTGGATATCATCAGCCTGCAGCATCCCAAGATCGTCAACAGTTCCTTCTAGGTTTGCACCAAAAAAACAATTGCTCCGCCTGGTGTCATTGTTTTCCCATCATCCCTTAATAGCTGGGATGATGAAATCCCTAGAGCCAATTGAGTGACGCATTTTTGGGTGCTTCAATTTTCAGAGATGCGGAGCCGCTGAGGGTTGAGTCACACCATCTACTTGCAGTGGAAAGCCATCGGTCAGGCGGGCAAAATTGGCTCAGCAGGAGGATTGTCTGAAAATTGTGGTTAATCAAAAATGTATTTTTATTTTTTCCTGAAAAGATAGACATTTTGGGCCCTATTAAAAGGGCAAATCTGTGGCAAAAGTCAATAATTAGACCCACAGGTGTGTCCTTATCCCAATGGTTGCTTGATCCGCAGAAGGCTGCCCCTTTTTTCTCGCAAGAAATGTGGGTAAAGGCGTAAAGATGGGAGCAATCCAATCTTGATGAGTTATTTTCGCAGAGCGGACATTGCAGAAGCAACCCCTCCAGTTTGAGCGGGATTCCAGGGCGAGCTAGCCGATGCCCCAGGCGTTGAAGGCCTTCATTTTCTTCACACTGATCTTTGTCCCCGCCATTGCAGGTGCTCATGGGATTGAGCTGCAACTGGGATGTTGGGTTTGAACATGTGGTTTCTTTGCTGTTGTAGATGATGTGTATCATATCCACCCTCCTTTGATGGTGCCTTTCTTGCTGTGTTGGGATATCTTTGGGTCAGTAATGGCAGGATTGATTGGGCTCGACGCTGGCTCCAAAGATTCATGTCTTGCCTTTTTCATCCCTGCAAAGCAGAATTACCAGGGCTCCAGGTGACTATGAATTTTCGGGATGGATCGGGCGGGTCGAAACCGCCATACCCGTTAGAACCATGTAGAACCAAGACTGGGTTCAATAGGAGTGAACTGCGGCGAATCACGTGGTATGCCAGGTATGTAGCAATGCTATTAGCTGCTATGATAGTGGTATTAGCTGCTATGATAGTGGTGGGCCAGTGGCCAGTGGTCCCGACCAGGCTTTATTGTGGTATCCACTGCTCTCTTTGGCAAGTACATCCTGGGCCCTTTCCTCAGCAATGATCCTGCAGCTGTTGCATGCCTTCTTCAGTATGGAAAGATGATCCTCTTCAACTTCTACGTTTCATCTTTTTTCGCCTTAAAGATGCGTATGTTATGGGTCGTTCTCCCCTCTTTCGCGAAACACCAAGGATTCTCCAGCTTGATGAGGACATCAGTGTCCACCTTCAAGCTCACGCACGGCGACCTGCACCCCAATATCCTTGATCGTGACGTGGTGCGCCAACCGGGCGGCAGGGCGAGGGAGGGACTCAGGAGACAGGTGTGTCGGGAAAGTGTAAATGTGTATGTAAGTGTCTATATATGATCACCACCCCTTTAAGGCTACTTTTCAGGGGGGACCCATACCAAAGTGTAAGATACATTTTTCGGGGCCCCCCCTTAAATGTAAAATTGGCCACTGAACGTCCCCCAGGTGTTGTTTCTGTGGGGAGGGTCTTCAACATACCTTCAAAATGTAAGCTTACATGTTCAAGGCCCCCCTCAAAAACACCTTGAAAAATGTAGCTGACATTTTGGGTACGTCCCGTCCCCCTCAAAACGATGGTGATTATGTATGTATATGTATGTACATATATCTTGTGTATATCTTCTGTGTAAACTATATGAAATATATGTCATATAGATATCAGCATGTACGCAGCACGCATTATTTATTTTGCATGTATATATACATATATAGTTTATCATGTTTATCTGCGTATATGTATTTTGTTCTGTTTAAGACAATGTATCATTAACTGTTATATATATATGTATCTGTGGACTAGTCAAGGATGTTCAAACACGATTTTGAAAAGCAGAATTAAGTCATGGAGCCAGCCAAATCTGGGCTGACACAATCACCGTTGCAAAATTGTTTCACAGACCATCCGCTCTTTGAAGACTTGTACATACATACTTGTACCGGAATGAGTTTTCCACAACTCGCGCAACCAGCCGCGTACCCTACTGACGTAAGATTGATTGAACTGTCACGCTCAGTTGATGTGATGTTTGATGGGAAAACATCACCTTCCAACTGGTTTGAGCGTCCACCAATGACAGCAGGTGGTGGGGGTGATTTCCGCCATGGCTCTCTACCTTTTGCTGACCTTCTTCCTGATGAATGTCTTCATCACGTGCCTTGAAACGGATCGTGACCATGTTTGACTTACGTTTGCTGGATATGTTGTTTTCCTTCCCCAGAAGGACAAGAGTTATCATGACATGCACTTGCTTTCTCTCTGCGCATATGGATTTGTAGTCGCTGTATGTATGGGTATGGGTCCCCGGTCACCGCCGTGCACGCCCCCAGAATCTTCGTGGATGCCTACTACGTGATCCGGCTCACCTGCACTCAGCCCGCTGAAAAGTGGGATGGCCAGTGCCTGGGCACAACTGAACACCGCTAGATAGAGAGAGAGAGAGAGATAAAGAGGTGTGAATCTTCGAATTCTTAATCAATATTAATCAAAGATGTACAACGTACAACGCTCAATCATCAAATCCAAAAATCCGATCAGGCAACCATTTCACTGGAACACACGGACTTTCCCATTCTCAAGGCGGATCAGAAGCTGGGCGCTGCCTGGAGTTTGCGTCAGCATGTTTCAGGCACGGAAGCTGGTTCGGGCCATCGGGCCGGGGATGGCTGGTGAATTCCCTCGGAATACTCGATTTTGAGCTTCAAATCTTGAACAAAAACTAGAACTTATGGGGCAGTATGGGGCAGTAAATGATGTGAACTTATAAGACATTTATCCTCCATATCATCATGGTGTTTGAACCGCACAATTGATGCAATAATTGATGGATAAACTCCATGGTTGATGAAAAAACATAGCGACGTTACAACGACGACACTCTAGATCATGTGTTTTTTTCGGTGAAATTGTGTCGGTCAATGACATAACAACTCATAACATGACCGTATTTATATATATATACTCTCTATGTATCATTATTCATCCATATCTATATCCATATATTTCCATATATTCACTTATCCATATGTATCCATAGTTATCCATATATTATAGCAATATAGTTATCATTATTTTCCATGTTTCAAGTCAGTGAGTTGCTATCATCGTCTATACAGCTATGGCCCGAAAGTGGCATCGCCGCATCACATCGCCAGGCAGTCTGGCCGTCCCAGGTGGAGGGAAGAGATTGAGAGTCGGAGAGCTTTGAAGATGTTTCACCTAAGATGAGCATGAAATGAGTATCAGAACTTCATGATTTCAATGGGAAATTTATCGAGTTTCTGTGGCTTTGATACGTTTTGAATCATTTTGATGTGTTGTTTTTCTTTTGGTATTGCACTTGGATACATTCATTTCAAATATGACATGGAAGTGGGAAGAAAGAACCAGAGTATATGATTGTTGGTGGGGCCAATTTTAGGATGCCGTATTAGATTCCAGGGTGTGTGCAACTGTCCTAGGCCACGATTCGATCACGAACCAAGGTGTGTTGTACAGCTCTAGCACGTGGCGGATGTTTCACAAGCGGTTTCGGGCACCACTTCAGGTGGCAGATAAACCAAACTTAGGAGAAGAGCTGGTGTACCTTCTGCATGAAGGTATGAGACTGCAAAATCATGCCAATACTAAACCTGACCAATCCTGCGGGACCATTGGCACCCTACTTTTGACCTGCCCATGCTTGTATCCATTTATTCCTTATGTTTTGGTGACTGCTGATTGACCTGCAGCCTACAGCTAGCCAAGTTTGCTCATCCATTTGAGGGTGATTACTGTGATTACAGATCATTTTCCGGCCGCACTTTAATTCTAAACGAGTTGCAGGTATGTCATGGAGTTTGCGCACATCACATACATAGACCCTGCAAGAACTTGAAAAAATGGTTTACACATCATCCCCAAAATGGTGTTGTTTTATTCGTGCGCGGACAATCATTTATAAGATTTATTCAGCAATGTCGTCATAACAGGGCTATGAAACCCATACCTTTTGGAAGTTTGAGGGCGCCACCTGGGGCCCACTAATCGGAGAGATAGCAATGCGCTGGCGAAGCTGTCAGCGTGATGAAAAAGCTGTCGAATCCAACTTTGATTGTATCCATTTTATCACCATAAACCTGGGTTAATCTACTAGTAACTGTAAACATTGTAAACACAACTCATCGAAATCGCGACCTGAGGCACCGTGGAATTCTTCCCAGGTTTAACCATGGTTTCCCTCGTGGTTTCCCTCGTGGTTTCCCTCGTGGTTTCCCATTGGTTTCCCATTGGTTTTGTGGACATCGACCCTGTTGACCCTGTTCTGTTGATCACTGGGGTCTACAGAATTCGACCCTGCTTGCTTGGTCAAACCAGACCATTTTGGGGGGTTAAATATCAAGTTAAATCTTGGACCAAAACATCGTTGTAGTTCACGTTTGGACTGGTGAATACATTGCATGAATTATCATTTTTTTTTTAATAATGACAGTGATCTTATTTGATGTTATTTATGCCTAGGTTCAACTCGTCCTTGAAATTCCATGGGCAACTTCATGTGACTTAATCCGAGGCCGGGGCTTTGGCCCGGCGGCGATTAGTGTGCCACGCGGCCGCGGAAGTGGCCACACTGGGGGTGGGACAGGCCAGGATTGAAACCGGGGCGACCCAACCCTCCCAAGTTCAGCAACTTCGGACACCCCTAAAATTGGAGTGTTGAAATCCCCAACTTTAGTGAAAATCAATGGATTGGTTTTTGATAATCGGAAACCATGGATTTTCCCCTGAAATGTAGGGGCTTCCGGGCTTCCGGTTTCAATTTTCTGTTAAACCAAGCCATTGAAACCATTGAAACTATCGTCAAAGCCTACAGGAACCTCCCTTTATAGTGTTCTTCCCCATATTTTCCTATGTTTTTTCCAATGGTTTTCCAGTTTTCCCATGAAAAATGATTGGTGATTCCATGTCAGGCCAGCCCCGAAGCGGTCTCGAAGCCGCGAGCCCTGCAGCTGGTGCAGATCGATTTGGAGCAGAACAAGGTATCAAACATGCGGATAGTTTGATACACATAATATATCATAATATACATATTACACTATATTCTACACATACCCACATAATCACACTCATATATGTTTTTAATATATGCAGATAAGTAGTCATACGTGCGTGTACATTATATACAATTATGTATATATATATATATACACATACACAAGGAATCACATATATTTATTTATATATATAGATATAGATAGAATAATAGATAGATGGATAGATCGATGGATGGATGGATAGATAGGATAGATAGAATAGATAGGATAGATAGGATAGATAGGATAGATAGGATAGATAGGATAGATAGGATAGATAGCATAGATAGGATAGATAGGATAGATAGGATAGATAGGATAGATAGGATAGATAGGATAGAT
>Ga0126342_10002382_pt1 | contig 29195 bp, 24 predicted proteins | sample Cyp1metagenome_FD_92528 | JGI IMG/M metagenome (GOLD analysis project Ga0126342, IMG submission 92528) | Coral microbial communities from Lord Howe Island, Old Settlement Bay, Australia - Cyphastrea 1 metagenome | ecosystem: Host-associated > Invertebrates > Cnidaria > Coral ... | reverse complement strand
TCAAAAACAGGAGGTTTTGGCCGAAAAATCCCCCCCCCCAGGTAAACCTGTAACCTTTTACGAGTGCCATCCGGAAGATCACGCCCCAGCACCTTCGGTGCGGGCGGATTTCGTTCATGCGCCAATTTGTTCTTGAACTGGGGTCCCAACGTTTCAGGCTTCAGCCCTCAACATGGGCAGGGTGGCCACTCCTTGGATTGGTGCTGGGCAGGCGGCTAGATGGTTCCGGTACATCCTGAAACTGTAGATGTCAGGGTTGTGCCGGTTGTATGTTTTTGGAACAAGATCAACAAGATCAACTTCAGGGAATTCGTGGTGCTTTTGCTATCGCCAGGTAACATCCTCAATTTTTTTTGCGGCCATTTTTCCTCAAAACATGTGGATCACATTGGCACACCCAACAAGAACGAAATCCCGATTTACCAAAAACACCAATGGCCTTGGCCTCCGTGGCTAGGACTTGGGTCCGCTACCTGGTGAACTCAACCCGGAGGCACAGGGATCTGGGGCCAGAGAAATGTAGATTTCAGTCATAATGGGCATGTATCTGGGGATATTCCGGGCTTGGGAAAATCTTCAAATCATCAGTTTTTGGATGGGGGAGGCAATGATGTTTGTTTTGCTGTATCAAATGAACGCTGCCACAAAATCAACTTCAAACAACGCAGGATTCCATCTTGATGCGTTTACAGTATATGAATATGTTTGAATATGTGTATCTTGATCTATATGATCTATATTCCTCCATTGAGCATGTAGATGGGGATTATATAGCTGCAGATACTGCAGCAAGTTTCGGGTTGGTCATGTTTCTCCATTCTATCCTCATCCATACCGTAGCAGCGTTTCCAATCAGGACATGGTGGAACCGGTGCTGGAAGAGACCGGTGAACTTGAGAGAAAATGAAGGCATCGAACAACCTCACTTCTTGTTTGGCGTGCCTTTTCTGGTGCTTTGCTGAATGCTGAATATGTTTCTGATTTATCACTGTCAACCCAACTCAGAAAATTGAAAGCAGCCAGCAATGCCAGGCTTTGTTGCAATGTGAGTTGCTGCTGCCTCGCTTAGCGCCCCTGGCGCCCCTGGCGCCAGTTTTCCAACACCTCAGTGCCGGGTTTTTATTGCCAGCACCTTCTCGCTCAAGGCAAGTGGAAGGTGAAACTTGCCAATGGCTCCTGTGCAGATGGGATGTGGGCCAGGGTCAAGAGCGGTCAAGAGCTGATCATATGAGGCAAAAATGTGGTGAGCCTTTGGGTCCCAGTGACCTGCTGGTTTATACTGTTTGAAAGCGATGTCACACTCAAAAGCTTTTTGACCCTTGCCTGCATAGATATAGCTCCATATAGCTCCTTAGGCTGCCAGAGCACCTTGCCAGAAGGAGTTTGATTATGGATATATATATATATATTGCTCAACGTGTTCTTTTTTTTCCATCTTCTCAGCCCCCGAATCAAATCCATTTTTGACAATTTGACATGGTTTCCGCAGTTCCCCTTGATGTTGTTCCCTGTTTTTGGCGCATAATGGAACCATCCTCTCTATTTGAACTGCCCTGAGGGAGCTCTCCGGCAGCCAGCTGATGTTTTAATCCGCTCCTGGCAGACTGCCAGGAACATCCCCGCCCTCAACTAGGAGGCCCCACGACTGCCGGTGCCGTTGACGAAGCACTTTTTAAAGGTGTGAACTTGGCCCATCAAAAGTGTCAACATCATCACTCCAGAAGATTTTTCTAAGAGAACGTGCCTGACTTTTTCCACAAGTGGACACATTACATAACCATAGACCACAGTGGTATCAACGACTCCGCTCGACACCACCAGAAGCGGCTGCCCAAAACGGGCGCGCGGAATCTGGCCATGTCCAACTATGGGTGCTCCCAGTGATCCCCGTCATGTATGGCCATTTGATCCACCAAGTTAACTAAGTTTGAGAAAACCCCAGTGAATCCAAGTTTTGGATTGAAACCAAGCTGTTGGACATACCATTTCAATCCATTTTAAATGATTCGATCTGGGTTCTGGAAGGTTCTCCTTTCAGTGTTCTTCCCATACCAGGGAGGGACGAAAGGAGTCACCTGCAGAGGAAGACCTGGAAACGCTGAGAAACCCTCTGAGGCATGGTTTCATTGAACTGCTAGCGACTGGCAATGATTCAGAATCACACTTATTTAACATAGCCATGGACAATTGCCCATTTATAGAAGATTTTCCCATTGAAACCTCCATCTATAAGGGATTTTCCATGGCTATGTTAAATAACCAGATGGTAAGAGGTGGGTCTACAGTCAATAGTGACGATCAAATCGAAGAACAAAGCAGCGAATGGATGCAAATGGTAATTTGCCAAAGCTGGCAGTGCAACACACTGGAGGGCCTTTGGCCGTTTAGAGATAGCACTTTGCTACATCATAGGCACAAACCCTTATGCTTGATTTGTTGAACGTTTAAACCGCACTCCATTGATCTCCGCCGAAGGACTACATGAGCACATCTCTTATCATCTCTTATCCATGGTCACGAAAAGAGGAGTTTCTCCGTTTGAAACCGAGTAGATGCGCAAGATCTAGGACGCCGTGCATAAAAAAGGGACGCAGATGTCTCACAGGCAGACCTTGTAGGATGGTGGTTGGAGGGAGATGTCTCGGCGTGTCTCGGCGCTGCATGATGCAGGTTCAATGAAAGAGGGTGCAACGGAGACCCATTAGAATCTAAGGATATCTAAGGTCTAATTGCGAAGATTTCATAACAGTTCAATACATTTCATATGCTCTCCGTTAGGAAACTCCGTAGTTCCTAATTGCTCACTATGAAATTGGCCACATATAGCCACATAACTTGTCAATTTTTTCAAGGGTCTTCATCTCGCTGCATGTTCCTATGACGTTGAAATGCTCGCGGAGAAATCGTGACAGTTGTCCTTGGCCCAAAAAGGAAAACACCCCCAAGGGGCAGAGGAAGGCAAGTGAACTTCGCGAGAGCAGCGTTTGTCTGAAATCTGCGGTGAGCAGTGAGCAGAAAGCACCGTAGCCTTCTACCACAAAATCCCGAAATACTTCGACCCCGGTATTCGAAGCAGTTTTGCTGCTTTGGCTGCATCGATTCTATTTCAACCATTTTTCTCGAACAACGGAACAGTCACCACTACCATTCAGCACAATTCATCACAATTCATCACAATTCATCATAGTTCATCATAGTTCATCCACGATAATCTGCTAATTTTCATTCTTCTTCACCTCTTCCAAGCGTTGTTGGTGCACCCGGTCACCAAAATGGGCCCCTCATAGCCGTCCCATGAGCGACCTGGATCTGGCTGGAGCGGTGCGATGGCTACAGGCAACAGATTGGTGAAGGATGGTGAAGGGATATGGATCCTCTGGGATCAACCTGAAATATGCTGGTAAACACCCGCCAAAACTAGAGGAATTAGTGTTTGGAGGTTTTTGGTCCCACTCTGTATGGGCTAAACTACCACAGAAAACAAGGTGAGAACAAACCAAACATGGATAACATACGGCGTTTCACCAGCAAAATAGGGATTCAACGCATGAACAATCAGAAAATGTGGATGGGCCAAACCCTATGATGATGTTCACCAGGGTCCAAAAGCCAAGGATTGCCTCTATTGCCAAAACCAACTTTTGGGCTTCTTTGTTTCATAGAGTTTTTCCCCGCACTGGCTAGCAAATTAACGGAGGAGGTATAGCACCTCCTTCAAACAACCTACAGCGAAATGAAATGAAGTAGTGAGAAACGGGACACCAAGAGCGGCCTTCCAATTTTCTCAAAAGACTTATATAGCTTCTGGTGTTGTCATGTCTCCTGCTCAATTTGGTGAAGCCGGCAAATGATGTTGAAATCAGAAAGGTTCCTATCTTGGTGCCTTCTGGGAAAACATAGGACATCGCCAGCACGCACAGACGTTTGTAGCAGAGGGATGCAGAACGCACATATAATCTACGAATTGCAGCTCGTTTTTTGGGATACCTCCTGGTGTTTTAACATAGCTATGGAAATCTCAATAGTTAATATGTAAATCATCTATAAATGAGCAATTTCCACAGCTATAGTAAATTACCACGCATTGTATCGGTGGGTGTCCAAGTATCCTCCATCCAGCTGGTCTGGCAGGCCAACAAAGTGCCAGACAAGAACGGCACCCTGTCAGCATTCAGATGGGCAGTGTCTTTGTCAGGCAAAAATTGACAGGACATACCGGCAGTCTGGCAATGGAGATTGCTGAAAACAATGGATTTCCCATTGCAATGTTCATTTAGCAGAGGGTTACTGTTACAGACTGTTACATCAATTACTCAAAATTACTCTATGTAATCTATATCTGGTATATCACACATCTATATACATCTATATTTTCTATAATTATGATGGTGTATCTCCATCATCATCATATATACATGTTACATCCATCTCTTGGATCTGTTGCTGAAACACAGCCCATCTTCACCTGCCGACTCCGGGGTCTCTTAACGCGTCTCCCGTTAGGCCTGCAGTGGGACCAATGGCTCGGCAAAAACGCCACGGGAAAGCTGGGAGTGTTGAGAGACCCAGCCAGGCCGGGGATGGCTGGGGGCTGCTGGAACAGCTAGGAACAGTTGGGTGGGTCACTAAGCAGTACTTGGACCAAGTATAACTACGTATAACTATACCCTTTACTTTACATTTTTATTATATGGGATGTTGATTATGCCTAGTTCCAGCCACTCACAGCTATAAGAAGGTTAAACATTTCTTAAGCAATTTCAAAGAAATTTCTAGGACAATAGTCATATATAGTCATCATATTCGGCATATTTCCAGTTTATGGGATATCCATTCAAAGTCCCCACCCTTGACTCACTTGACGGCAGCCTTGGCTCGGCAGGCACAAGCCGGAGACCCTGCGGGGCTTTCTGGAGGACGTCTCCGGGGGTCTGCCCGAGCTGGTGCTCAGCAGCGCGGAGAAACGGGATAAGGCGCTGCAGCAGCTGGAGGACGCCCTGGGTGTCTCAGCCAAGGGGGCCATGGGTTGAAACATGGTGGACGCACGCTTATTTGAGATATAGATAGGAATTTGATTTCTGATATGGAACCACTTCATTTTGGGGGGAGCTGGGTTCATAGACAAAACACCCATTATACTATCAACTATACTACAGTCTACAGTAAATTAATTTAAGTGTGTTTTCACCCTGAGTTCAGATGATTGACTAATCGAGTGCCATGTTTGTGAGGAGCTGAAACCAGCCAGCGGAGGGAATCCAGTGATACAGTACCGTGCCTAGGTACTTCACCAAAGGAGCAGACCCTGTTGCGGCTGCTGAAGTTGACCAGGGACCATCAGTCGTTTCGGTCGTCCTACGCGTGCCTTTCCGGGGGTGTTGCAGCGGGAAATGGCATGATTGAATGGAGTGCACTATGTAGATATGAGACAGTATAAGAATTAGATGGACATGATTAGGAAATTGTGTATGCCATATGCATGGACACATGCAACATTGATCAAACTTCATACATTTCACAGACTGATGATCCTTCAGCCCCTCTGTGCCCCACAAGCCTACTGAAATCGCCTGCCGTACCAGGTGCTTATGTTATCACGCCTCCCAAGCTGTCCGGCTAAAGCGGAAGGCTCCTGGACCCACGGTGCAAAGTCCATTGTACAAAGGTGGAACCCTCTAAAAGCATATTCTGGCGATGTCGTTGGGTTCCATTTTGATTCTGAAGGATTGATTTCAGGCTTTGATTTCCATCTTCCATCCGGAAACTGTTCGGTTGGTAAGTGCTAGGCTACGTCCAGGTTTCATTTTGGGGCGAACATTTCTAATATTCCTAGGACCCAAGGTGAGCTCATACAATATCACGGTCTACTTGAGACAACTTGGAAATCACGCTTGTTGCTGGTTGGGGCAAGGGGTTTCTCCCATCCTTTGACCTTCAATCCTCTGACCTTCAGACTGCCAGGCAGTGACGATTGCTGATGTGGAGGACCCGGTACAGGACACAAGTCATTTATATACAGTAAATTTCAGGTAGAACACACTCCGGATACTTGTTTGCAGAGGGATGCCCAGTATGATATTGGCGTTCAAAATCTCTCAAACCCGCCTGTCTTCCGGTCTGTGGCTCGCTGTACCGGAGTCATTTTCGCAATAGATTCTTGGGGTTCTTGATGGGCCCCCGCTCTTCTCTGTTTTGATGTGCCCCATCATGGGCCACAGGGAAGAAAACAGGGGCGAAACCCAATGTACCTGTACCTTTATATTTGGGTTTGTTTGCAACTAGGGGGTCCTCAACAGTAGTATCACTTTACCCATGAGAGGGGGGAATACCCGGCATACCCCAGCTTCAGGCAGACCGCATGATCAGAATTTGACGTTGGTTCTATTGAACCTCGACCTATTTGACACTACCTACTTGGAGGATCATTCCATCATAAGTGGGCAATCACGATTGTACGCCTCCCAACTCTACAGAACTAGGGTTTTCTGTCACGAATAAAAAGTGGTTGCGGACATCCATAGGTTAGTTGACAGTTCGAATCAAGGGAAACGCTTCTTCGTTATTGTTGCCATTCTTGCGATATCATTGATCATTTCTTTTTAAATATCATTATCATTATTATAATTATTATTATTACAATTATTATTATTATTATCATCATTATTATTAGTAGCTCCATCCTTTCAAAAATCCCACAGCCACACTTTTTCAAACACTGTGTTGTGAAACGCATGATGTCGCCACAGCCGCCCCAGTGACAGCGCCAGGATCTTCTGCTGGCAGTGGACTGCGAGATGGTCGCGACGGAGGACGACGACAACGCGCTGGCGCGGGTCTGCGCGTGCGATGCTGCGGGGAAGGTGTTGATGGATAGGCACATTGCGAAGGGGATGGGGATGGGAAACGGGTTGTGATATTTTCTGATAGTTGTATTGTATATAATTATATAGTTGTCATATTTGCCTTTTTTTTGGATTATGGATGGTTTTGCAGGTTGAGCGTAAAGCTTTGTATAGAACCTCTACCCTTCTGTGGTCATACTCTCTGGCAATGAAACATGACGGGAAATCCCCAACTACATGGAGGTCCAGGTTGCTCATTTTCCAGTGACTGATTGCCAGAGGGTATCACAAGTGTCATTGAATAGGTGGCTGGTGAAGTCTTCCCATGGATTTTATGCCGCTAGGTTAGTGAAGCCGGAGGGAAAGATCACCGATGCGCGCACGGCCATCACGGGGATAGATGCTGGGGCCATCCATGGGGATTCGAGCACACAGGTCTACAGTACCAGTAATGGGTGGTGGTCCACTGTGGTAAGGGTGGAATGGATGAATTTGATGATGAATGGAGAATTGATGCACAAATGATGGATCATTCATAGTAATGTGGTAATACCCCCAGAATATTATTCCCAATGACCAGAAATGGGTTGGATTGAAAGGCTCCAAAATTGGAGCGAGTTCCTCGGTGGATTTTGTCATTGTTCATCCCTGGAAAGAAAATATTCTATAATTCTATGCCAGAAGTTTCTAGATAAATTTTTGGTCATGGGAGGTTTATAGTTTATAATTCTATAGGTTTCAAGCAAACCATACAGACCCCGATGTCTGGATGTGTCAACAAAAAGGGGTTTCAAACATGGATTCCCGAGTTCACCGCAAAGCTTCCGTACAACAAACCCAACCCAAAGCGGGATCGAAATCCCAGTTGCCTCGAAATATTTCGATGTTTGGTAAAAAAAAAGGTTGGAATCCCACTTCAAATAGTTAAATAATCATTCTCCCAAAAGCCTGGAATTTTAGGTCCATACCGTCCACAGATGGGCTGACTGGGCTGAGGAATCCAAAGACCTGGACAACTTGGACTTTCACTTGTCCGATGCGCAGGTTTCCCCTGGCCTGCAGGGCCTGCAGGGATGACATGATGACATACCCAAACTCAAACATAACCTTTGGCAAACTAACACAGCTATGGAACATGGTCTGTTGTAGATGTTGTAGATGATTTACCTATTGAAGTTTTTTTTCCCCCAGATCCATGGTAGTAACTACCACAGAGAGTGGATATTTGTTATTGAGTGTTGAATTTGAAGATCCAATATCTTCCAGAAACACCAACTTATCTATCGTTGATCAGTCGGTCAGAAAACTACATGGAACACAAAATGTGTCCGGTGTTCTAGCCTTCCAGTCTGCTGCTAGGCTGAGCTGAGGAAGCTGATTGGACCAAACACTGCGTCTGGGCGGATGGCAGGGGTGCAAAAAGTGGCTATGGGTCAGTGGGGTGCCAAGGCTTCAAGGGGCCCATAAAATTGATCATTTGTATAATAAAAGTAACAATCGTCATTCAAATCCACTTTTTTGAGTTGATCCTGTGGATTCGTACCCAAAGCAGGCTCAATCACTTGCCACCTTTTTTTGATCTTCCCGAAGAAACTTCGCCAGTAGGTAGAGGAGCTGCGTTCACTTTAAAGGCCGATCCTCTATTGATGAGGTCCTTCGCTTTTTCGGAGGAAGTGTCGACGAAAAGTGGGAAGTATGGGGCAACATCCTGAATTTTAAATGTCTTGTAATGTCCCGTACATGTCATCGCAAACTGCAGAAACTCGAAGCTACTAATGTGGGCAACCCGATAAGAAACTTACCATTTGGGGATGGTTTATAGTTTATGCTCCCCTTGATAGTGATTTTTGGGATGGTTTCTGGTATTGGGTTACGGTTTACCATGGTTTACCACATGTGCCTGGGCCCCCACCTTTTTCCCGAGAGTCGCCGCCGAGGTTTTGGTCGGGCACACCTTCCACCGCGACCTGTCTGCCTTGCGCATGGATGCCTTGCTGGTCTTCGACATCAGCCTGTTGTAGCTTGGAGCTGACGTAAAGGATTGGAGCTGACGTAAAGGATGGGAGCTGCTGATAACTGGAACAATGTGAAGATTGGTAAATCAAGCGAACCATTTATTGCAAATGCATACATGAACAAGTGGGCTGCATATGCAGCTAGGTTCCTGAGAAAATGCATCCATCCCTGTGACTTTCTGAAACGCATGAGCGCGTGAGAGATGGATAGACAGACAGATTTGTAAATCGCGCGATTGCTGAGATTTGAAAGGTAGCAGTGCAGTTCTATGGATGCTCGATGATGTTGCGTGATTGATTGCACGAGATGGCCAAGGACATGATTTTTCTTTACTATCCTTTTGGTGGGGGTTGCCACCCATTTCAATAGCACACTTGATATACCATCTGGTTATTTAACATAGCCATGGAAAATCACCATTTTCAATGGGACAACTCACTATAAATGGGCCATCTATACCATGGCTATGTTAAATAACCAGAGGGTATATACCCCCATGTTTTTGGTGAGGTATGGCATCCAGGGACAACCCAAACGGCGACCGGAGTCTTGATGGAAATCGGAGTGGACATGGCACATGGTCTGTGAGCTTGCCAGTGGTTTGTCGTATATTTTGTGGGGGGATTACCCATAAAAAATATAGCAATTTCAACGGAAGATATGATGTTACTACCAGATTCTACCATGAGATATTCGGGGACTCAACTTTCTATTTCTAGGCACAATGTACTGAGGCCAGCAACTTGTTACCAAGAGATAAGAGGTGAATTGCTTTGCCCACTCTAGCCGCGATGGTTGAATCTCCGAAGCAAATGTGATGAGTTCCAAAACATTTTCAACGTTTCAGTTGCACCCGGGGATGCTCATCAATCTGTTAAGGATTAATTTGACATAGCTATGGAGAATGACCCATTCAGTTTGATGATTTACCTGTTGAACATGGTGATTTTCCAGTTCTCAAACTGACAATTTACTGTACCAGAGGTTACCTAGAAGATTAATGATAGTCAATGGGGAAATTAACCATCATTTAGCCATCAACTAATCCATGATTTGGATCTTACTCATTATTAACCATCCATTTGCGGTGATAATCCATACAGATGGGATGAATCATGATGAATAAAACCATGGTTTGATTTATTTTTAACCAGTATTTACATTAACATCTGCCGCATATGCCTAGGATATCCTGGGATTTGAGGATTCCCATGACCCAGGCGCTGGCGCATCTGGTCCAAGAGGTCTTGGGCCGGCCCAACTTTCGTGGCGCGGATGGCGGGGATGTGCACGACTGCGTGCAGGATGTCCAGGTGACTATGGAGATCGCCACTTGGATGGGGTTGGGGTTAGGGGTTCGGGGTTGGTTCGATTTTCCATGATTTACATTGATTTACTATGATTTAGGGTGGGAGGGGTGGGTGTGGGTTGGGGATGGATTGAGTTGGAGGATGTAGGAAAATTGGATATTGGGTTGGGATGTGTGTTTCGGAATGGGTTTTGAGAGGGACGGAATGAATGGATACTGCAGTTGCTTTGTGTTCATGTTTGAGAGGGGAAGTAGTGTGGATTTGGAATGGGTTGGATTGGCTGGGATGGGTCGCGGTTGATGGTTGGTGGTACTTTCACACGCGGACACATCGGTCCCCTGCCTGGAGCTGGTGTTGACCTTAGGGCTGGGGGTATAACTGTTATGACTTATAGCTAGCAGGCATCACTGGTTGGAGGAATATCCATCAACATCCACCTGAATAACACAGGGTGGATAGCATTCAGCAATCCAACCCGGCCAGAGAATCACGAGTTTCATCATGTTTCATCCATCATTCAACATCATTCAACATCATTCAACATCATTCAACATCATTCAACATCATTCATCCACGATAGTCTATCTAAAATCATCTAAAAATCATCTAAAAGTCATCTAAAAATCATCTAAAATCATCTAAAACATCTCCCCATCCTATCATAATTGTAGTGACCTTCCAGCCACCCAGCTTGAATTTCCGAAGATCCCCAGGCACTGCGGCGCCTGCGCGACGGCAGCGAGCAGGGCGCGCCTGCCACCGTCTTCGTCACGGCTCCAACACCTTCTGCGCAGGTGGAGGAGACGATGAGGACTCGAGTGTTTTTGCACAGGAGGTCTCCAGGTTTCCGATGGTTTCAGCCATTTTTGTTGAAACCATAGGGGATTTTCCATCTGGAAACGAGGATTTAATATGATTTAACTATAGGAGAAACGGTGATCAACAGAGGTGCAATGGGATGCAGGATATAACTTGTATAACCAACAATATCCTAAATGATGGAGGGCTCATAAACCAATCGAAAGCAGGGATATGAACCAGCAAAAACAATGATTATATTGTGTTAGTAAAATTAAGCAACCAAACATTGGTCATTGACCAATGAAATGAGGGTAGTTTTCTTGCACAATTATAATTATAAATATAAATAAACAAGCACACATGTAATATAAGCATATATGTACGCATAATTCTTCCATAGTTGTTCCTTGAACATCCTATGAGAAGCACATTCTCTGAGGTCCACGGGAGCATCCTCAAGAGAATTTATCCTACAACAAACAAAACATTCACACACACACATATATATAATATAATATATATGTATATATAATATATATATATATAATATAATATATAATATAATATAATATATATATATATGTATTATATAATCATATTATCAACGTCCTTCAACATCAACGTTGGGATCCTTGTCCTCCCCAAAAAATGGAGGAAGCTATACATCCACCGCATCCCCCAGCGCGACGATGCCTTCGGCGCTTTGACGCGGCTTTGGGCCGCCCTGCCTGTGGAGGTGTCGAAACGATGGCTTTTGAGTGGCCCTTTGTAGGATTCATCTCACCAATTTACAAGGGAAAAACATGGAAAAACCCTACAAATCTTCACATCGTTTGCTTGGTGCCTTCATATCCGAAAAAATGAAACAGTTAAATACATTTGAACAGGTTTGGCACATGGGTTGGAGATGATCTTCTCATTCCCAGGTGTCGGGTGCTATGGAAGGTGTCCAGATGATGTCCTCTGCCATGGTCAATGCAGGGCTGCGTGGTGCGGAGGTCCTTTTCAAAACCAAGGAGGTCAGCCCTGCCGATGGATGGCCGATGGATGGCGGAAGGATGTTCCAGAACACTTTTATTACACTGGAGGTGGAATACGAGATGATACCGGTGTGTATGTGCTATGCAACAAGTGCTCTACAATACGCTGCTTTGAAGATCAAAAAAGAATGATTTCCGTCCTGCTCGAATTTGTGTTCTATTCCGGGTCTGCATTGGACATTGTTCAAGTTGATCTAAAACAACTCATCAACGATAATCACAATCATCCCCAAATCATCCAGAATGATCTCCAATCCATCCCAAGTCCAAGTTATCCAAAGAATCATCTTCAAAGTCACCCCAAAACTCGTCCCAGAAAACACAGAGCCAGGCAGCCGAGAAAGCCTTCTTGTCCCTGCCCGCCGAGAACATCGAACTGGATACGGCACGCCCACAGCGATGGATCGACCAAAAAGACATTGGGGATGGTGGCATCTGGTGACCAGCATGGGCACCATTTGTATCATTTGTGGCTTGTACTAAAGGTTAGCATTCACCACAATTACATATATATTATATATATAGATAGATATATGATGATATATGCAGCAATGCAGTAACCCCCAAGAGATAGAACAACATAATTCTACTTTCTATCTTTTCAAGGGGTCATGACAGATATTTTTATACCCATCAAAATCCCATAAAATCCAGTTATATCCCAAACAAAACCCTGGTTTTTGAGGTGTGTTTAATGTTAGGGGGAAGGGATCATACATCATTACCACTTCTAATTACTTGACCTTCCCTTGAACTTGAAACAGCCAGGCACAGCGTCCCCAGAAACTGGTGCGAATCCACTTCCCCGAACGCACCGCGCTGGTCTGTGTGCGGCCCATGGTGCCAGGTGCGGCATTTTGGGGGAAAGCGATAAATCATGTCATTAGCTGCTTCACTTTTGCCCTTTATATACGTGTATCTATATATATCATCATATATCCATTTAATTATGGTATGTTATGGTATTTTTCCTCCATTGACGATATATTATGATATTATGGTTTGCAAGCCTCAAGATAACTGAAACTGTTTTTTTTTCTCGGGTCGACCGAATTGCCAAGCATTCTTTTTTTTTGGAAAGGGACTGGAAGACATTTTGAGTACGCAGGCATGACGTGCAGGGTTTTGATATGCAGGCACGAATTCTCAAGAATTACTGTGCAAAAGAGGAAATGGCTATGCTCATGTTCGTTTATGTCTCAAGATTATCTCGGTGCGGAACTATCAAGTGCAGTTACAGCAGTTATGTGCATGTTACTTGCCATGTATCATATATTTGTTTGCTACTAAGCCTGACCTAACTGGCTTGACCTCGGGTCGGAGAGCTGGAGCAACTCACCCACCGCAACTGCGATACGGACTGAGCTGGGATTGTCCACCCCCCAAAAAAGTGATGATCCCAACTGACTAGGATTGAAACCACCAATCAGATTGGCTAAGATTGGCTAAGCAGGTATTGGAATGGCATGTCTCTCCAACGGCACGGACGATGCGCCTGCTGTGGCTGCTGGCACCGAGCAGAGCAAGCGAAAGAGACCCGACATGTCGACAGCGGAGAATGCCAAGAGGTGGAAGGGAAAGGCACGGGGCGCCCCATATTGGCCATCTCGACTGCATATGACTGTACCATATGGGTGTGTCTGAACATGGAGTATGCCCGTAAAATGGCAATTTCAAAGGAGAAAATGACCGATTAACAATGCAGGTCCGACATCATCTAGGTCTACTCCCTGAGTTCTATGTTCCATGAATTTCCGGTTCATAGACGACCAGAATATGCTGTGAGGATCTGTGAGGAACCCTGCCAGGAAATAGGGAAACATTTTCCGAACACATACATATACCTAAGGTACACTCCACAACCAAGATCATTTTTCTAGTATCAACAACACCATCTTCACCGGCACCGTAAGGAAGTTTCTCATATGTTTCAACGTATTGGTTTGTTTGAAAGTGAGGTATTAACCAATCAACTAGCCCTTTCCAGAAGGGAACATGAAGATTAACAGTTACCAGCAGAACCAGCAGATTTTAGAGGTCGTTGTCCCAAAATTGTCAGACAAACGCCATACCAAGTTTCCGAAGATTTTCTCCCTCCCCCAGCCAGGGCTGGCCGGGCTGGCGCCGAGCAGCTGAGGAGGCACTGGCGGGCGCGCCTTCACGTGCTTTGATCCTTGGCGTTGGGATGGTGGAGGGAGCTCAGGACTTATGCTGAACTATGCTGAGCTATGCTGGTATCCAAAATCCCTTTAAAGAAGTGAGTAGCCAAGGAGTTACTAAGAGAGAATTTCCCAACCACATGATAGGACATTTCATGACATTTCCATTGGTGCCATAATTATATAATTTGATATAAGGCTATGGAAAGGTGGGTCAAGCCATTGGTTGAATTTTCACCCCTCGCCGGGAACTAAAGCAGAGGAACCGTGTGCAATGTGTGTTTGCACAGGAGAAAACATGCCGACATATATGTGGTCATTGGGTATCATTGGTCTGCATATATATATATAATTTTATATAATTATATTATATATATGTGTGTGTGTATGTATATATATATAGATAGATGATATAGATTATGTATGTTTATGTGAGGAAATGGCTGCTTGGGGTTGTCCCAACTTCCATGTTGACCCAAGGCCTTGGAGGCAATTGGCCGAGGAAATGGTGCAGAGACGCCAGCAGCAGGCGAATTCGACGCTCCACCCAAAAGTCAGATTCTATAGATATTCAACTCAGAAAACTAAGATCATTTTCCATGATTTTCCATGTAGCTCTATACTCTTTCAATGTTTTTCAACAATTTGTCAGATGATTCTATAGATATTCCATAGATATTCAGATATATCCATGTATGTTTTTCAGATTCTATGGATATTCCATAGAGATTCAGATATTCCATGTATGTTCCCAGTAAAAAAACATGAAACAACTCCTCCGTTGCGTTGCTTCGCCATGCTTCGCCAGGGGGGCGGCAACGCCAAGGAAGCGGCCGAAACCGCCGAGGTCCTGGAGCTCCTGGCGCTGGCGGCGCTGCCGGAGGAGCTGGAGCTATGTTTAACCATGGGGGATATCATAGGGATGTAATGGTATTATTTATGTTATATATACCGTATATAATATATATATATATATATATGATAGATGTATATATGATAGATAAATGTATATAATATGTGTATATTTTATTTGGATATGTGATATTGATATATACGTGTATATATATATGTATATGTAAATACAACTAGCCATATCATACCAACCTGGTCAAACAATGACATCGTTGATGTTAGATAATTTGTACTTGGAACCTCGAAAAGAGGTCCGGAAGATGATTTTCCCAAATATGAGCTGGCATTTTTTGCGTTTCACGTTCAATTTAGTGAGTGTAACAGCATCTTCAGAAAGCCAATGGGGCTTCGGGGAAATGGTTGCCCGGCAGGAATTTCTCAGCGACAGCGATGCGCTGGTGCGGCTGCAGAAGTAGGAGGCACTGATGGCAAGCCTGGCCGGTCGCAAGGTCAGCTGCGGTTTTGGATGCTACATACATGTCAAAAGAATGCAACAGATAACAGATCAGATAACATTATAATTACACATCATATTCACTACTGTGAACATCATCATGATAATGATCATTAATCATTGAACATATCCACATAGAATCAGATAATAAGATAACTTTACAAATTGTCATAGTGATGTTAATTTTCAAAATCGTATGTGAAGTTTCTGAGGTTCCATGACCTGGTCGCAGACCTGCGGGTTGGCATTGAGTCCTAAACGTCATGAGATTGGAACCATTCAATAACCTGGAACTTCTAGTAATTTCTAGTAACTTCTAAGTCTTCTAAGTGCCTGAAAATCTTACTGTGGTTTTATCAGTTTGATGTCCTAATCCTTCCGGAAACCACTGTCCACAAGCATCCACAAGCCACCTGCAGGCCGCCAGCACGTCGGTGTTCCGCCGCAGATCTACTGCCAGGTGGGTCCAAAGAGAGCGGCTGTGGTGAAGGGAAAAGCTGCGGGGACCGGCGACAGCTTCCAACAGGCGGTTTCCAAACTGGGCAAACTTTGATAGTTTTATGGGACTTATGATTAGCCACACATTGGGATGTACGGGGATGTATATGGATCTATACCCACAAGCTAAGAACAAGAAGAATGTCTTTTTCCCCTTTTTTCCCCTTCCCTTTTGGGGCTCAAGAATAGCTTTCCTTGTCTCCTCCCTCTGTTTTTTTCTTTTGGGATTTTCACGTCATACTGGACCAACCAGTTGTTTTTCTTGAAATGGTTGGGCTTTTGTGGAAAGGATGGCCCGTTCCATCAATATGTCTTCATGTTTGTCTTCATGTTTGTCTTGATCATTCTCTATGGCTAAGTGCTGTGTTGAACTGTTGCCGCAGCTGTTTTCAAGATATCACAGTAGAAGAACAGTCAATCTTGTGTTTAAAAGCACCGAGCATCTCGAATCACACACTGCTACACAGAAGATGCAAAACAACATATCTATACAAAACTAGAGCTTCAGAACAATTGAACAGATATTGCGAATATGTTGAATACCAGTCCACATTGCAGAACTGGGACAAACAAAATGCATGCTGGCGCACTGATTTTAAGTCCGGACATTCGCCCCCAAGATTTGACATGGAGCTCGAACATAGCCCAAACCCCACGTGGAATACGTTCCTTCCAACCCCAATTTTTTGAACATTGAGGTTCTGTTGGAATCCTTTGACCTGGAATTAGATGCAAGAATTGCTACCGAGTATCTGCGATGGATGACGAGCCGAGGCCCGGAAAGCCAAGATGTTTTGGTGGAATGATCCCCAGTTACCATCAGTTACCAAGGTCGTACATCTATCCCAGAATCTGGTTCTGACATCTCCTTGGGTACTTGAAAATTGTCGAAGCGTGCCTGGTTTGGTTCCGAGCAAGATGCCCGTTTGATCAGAAATTGAAGATGGACTTTAGTATCGCCGATACCATGATCTGCGCACTCAAGTTTGGTTCAAGAGTATTTTTCCTCCAGAAGATAGGGCAATTGACTCTTTCCTAGTTCCTGTTTCTGGTCACGCCAAATCCATCCAAATCCCAACCTTTGGACCACTGGGGTGATTCAAGAGAAGACCCACAGGAAACAACGGTTTACCAGTTTGCCATCACCTATACCGTCTATACCACTTCAAATACTTCCAAATCCCTGTAGAAGACAAATGTCCCTATAAGTTCACCAACTTTTCGTCTGAACCACTTCTGGATTTGGAGATTCAGCACCTTCCTGGGGGGCCTTGGGGTCGAAAGTCGACAGTTTTTGGACTGCAAAGCCCTGGCTCAAAGTTAGTTGTGGACTTGTGGCATGTTAAGGACAGAATCGACAGAATCAGAGTCGGACAGAACAATCAGCATGATTTAGGGGAATAGTATGGAAGTTGGAGAAGTACTGCCCAACCGCCCCTTCAGCAAAGGGCCAAGCTATTGTGGTTTCATGTGGTTTCTTGCCCGATTGAAAGGCTAGTGATCCAACCCGGCACCCTCCAAGCCTTGCCATGCCGGAGTGCGCGGCTTCACATTTGAAGTTTCTGGATCTCTTCTTGTCGTCTGGATTCAAGAGCCTTAAAAAGATAGATGCTCGGATTGAAGGGTGCACCCCTCACTTTCCACTTGTCCATTTTCTGCACCCCTGAGTTCCCTCGACCAGCGTGCAAAAATACAGTGGTCGAAATTCCGGCCCATTCCGATCCAACATTTGGAGCCTCATCCATCCAAATCCAATTGGTCCAATGTCTAGGTCAAGGTTTGGTCTCAATTTGGCCCGAAAATTGGATGTCCCCAAGCCACTCCAGCCCCCAAAAAAACCATTAGAGGATGACCTCAAAGACGACCTGGAGAAAGTGGGTAGAGATGCCTTACTTCCAGGCCTGGGCGCCGACAAGGCTCGCATCGAAGGGAGCGTTGGGATACCTCTGAGACCCAACTGACTCTGCCCTGAAGTTCAACAACTGACATGGACACTTTCACGAAGTTCCAAACAAATCCAAACATAGGGAGACCCAAATGATGGTTTGAGGATGCTTGAGACTTCCAATCGATCCAAATCTGACCAGTCAGATTTTGGGTCAGATTTTGGCGCAGCGTGCAGGCCAAAAAACTATTAGCCGCCTGTGTGGCGGAGACGTCATTGTTGAGTGCTATCTATTGGATTTGCTGCTCCTATGCCTTGTTGGGGCACGAAGTGGACTCAGAGCGCCGCCGCTCGGTTGCAGGCCTTCGGACACATATTTCCGCTTTGGCATTGACCATCCCATTTGTGAGATGTCAACATAATTTATTATATCATTTATATCCCCATTCTATCCCATTTATGTGTTCTCGGATTCCTCTTGATTTTCTCCTGATTTTCTCTCTTAAACGTTAAAACATGTTAAAACAAATTCAAACCACCCCATTTTGATTGGGACGTTTAGCTTCGAGGTCAGCGCATTCTAACCTTCATCGCCTCCTGCCGTGGCGCCAGTGGCGCCTTCGCGCCACACCCAGCCCAGCGGGAAGAGCTGCTGTCCACGGTGTCTGCGGTGCAGCTGGCAGTGCTGCTGGGGGAGCCGGAGCTGCTCGAGGTATCAAAGGTGGCGGCATATGTTCTTTGGACGAAATCTTGGGCGCTACAAGTGGAAGGCTTTATTAACTTTGATGCTTTTCAAATCATTTTTTTAATCATTTTTTTTTCAATTTTCGATTTTCTATGATTTTATTGCGTCCTCTTCATCCAGGCAATGAACACCTGCCATTGTTTCCACTTGTTGTAGTAGAGAGTTTCCAATAGTTCCAGTTAAAGGCCAGGATTTCCCTAATCGATGTTTATTGTTGGTTACTGTAAGTCGCATTTTTTGTTGATCAACTTCATTTTTTTCGCATGTTAAATCATACTAGCACATCATATCACATCATGTTTGTTGGTAAAGCCACTTGAACATCCGCATTTTTGCGGGATTTCTATGGATTTCTTCTGAACTGGATTTGTAGCTATGCAATTAGCATTTTAGCTGAGGATTTAGATGAGCTTCCCATTTATCCCACGAAAAGCTCACCCCTAGGGACCACCACATCGCACATCACATCGCCCAGATTCGTTCGCTGCAGCTGCCAGACGGGTCCTTCACCCCATTTCGCGGGGCGGGAGAGTCTCAGGCGCTGGGGATGCGGATGCGGATGGTGCAAGGTGGCTGGCAGGGTATAGAATGGGTATCGGTATAGGATATAGCACCCATTAGCCCCCCCAATGGTAAGCTTCATAGTTATGATAAGAAAATGATGATTTTGACTGCATGTTTATCAATTTTTGGGCAAACCCACCCATCATATCTGAGTGTTACGCAACAAGAGTTGAGTACTTAACCAGCCAACAATTGGGTTTCGGTTCCATCCTCAACAAGACTGACACAGCCTTTAATAAGGAACCTCCAAAATGCGCATAGAACCTTCCAATCTTTCACCCTATAAGAAAACGAGCTAATGAATGCTACTAGTAATGAGATAATCAAAAGTTTAAGCCATGCTATACTACCATACCCATCTATGCCATTTCCATCCATCTCCTGGTTTCGTAGCCGAGCCTCCGTAAGGGCGATTGCCGCTTCACCTTTGCCGCGCTGTGTGCGATGACGTTGCTGAAGCAACTGGGAGGCAGCGATGCGGAGCACCCCGACGACTCGGAGCTGTGCGATGCCCATGCAGTCGCTCGGGTGGGGGAGAGTTGGTGCCGGACATGAGGACGATATGGGGGTACACAATGGATACACCATGGGTACACCATGATACATCCAACAAAGCATGCGGATATTCACCCATGCCCATGCACGTTTTACTTCCGTCGGTCCCTGGGATGATCATCGAATATCATCGAATCAGGTTGGGTTGGATCCTGGGATGGAGGACAGCGAAGGCATCACTTCAAGGCTTCATGAGCGATCCCGGGCCACCCAGGCCACGGCCGACTGGTTGTTGCAATGTCAAAACCTCGATGGCGGATTCGGCTGTCGGCCTAGAGAGTGTGAATCGCATGTACCTTGGGCACACATGCCACGTCACCAGGAATCACCAGGGCGAAACCAGTGGGAATTGCTTTCAATTATATAACTTCCCGGCCCGGCCGGTCGTGAAGTTGATTCAAATATATCAGCCCATCAAATGGCGTGAAATTGGATGGTGAATGGCAGCATTTGGATGCATTTGAGAGGTTCTCCCCCATTTGCGGACGTCCGTCGTTCGCCTAGTTTAGATGTTGAAACAGGGATGCCATTTTCCTACTCAGGCACTGTTTGTCCAGCCACCCTCCACTCTCTCCACCAAGCAATGGCATCACGGACAATACTGGACGCAATGAAGCATTGTCATATTTGATAGCAGCAACAAATGACAGGCGGCCCAGCTAGAAATATCCATTCTTCAATTTTCTTAGGTAAGAAAGCTCAACAATTTTCTCAAATTATCTCACAAAGATAATCAAAGATCAGCTATAGTCATGGAGGTATGAACCATTACCCTCTGGTAATTTAACATAGCTATGGAAAATCACAATTTTTAATGGGAAAAATCCACTATAAATATCTATAAATGGCCATTTTCAATAGCTATGTTAGTTTACCAGAGGGTATGAACCACTTCAGGCAGGGCACACCTTTTGCTGCCTCGCTGCCCTGAGCCTTTTGGGTCGCCTGGACGGCTTGAGTCACCGCGGCCGCGGGCGGCTGCTGCGATGGCTGGCCGCGCGGCAGACGCCCCAGGGCGGGATGAATGGAAGGCCCGGGAAGAAGCGACTTGGCAGGGTGAAGGGATAGAATCGGATGGAACAATATGGGAAAATGGATTGAAAATGGTGATTTTCACCAGACATACCCTCTGGATCCCTCTGGTAAACTAACATAACTACGAAAAATCACCATTTTTAATGGGAAAATCCACTATAAATGACCATTTTCAATAGCTATGTTAAATTACCAGAGGGTAATAGCATTGAAGTGAGGGAAATGGAGATTTACCATGCAAAATCATGCAAAATGGTGATTTAACCTGGGAAATTTGTGTGATATTATAATGGTAATGGTAATATAACAATGATATGATGGGGATATACTGTGTCCAGATGTCATGGTCAACACGGGCGGTTTATTTGGGGGTGTTGTGTCGTAGTGATAAAGGATTAAGGTCAGGAACACCCAGTGATAGGTAACGACAGTGGAGTTGAAGGTGCCCCATGGGGCGCACCCGAGCAACATGATGCAACGTGTCACGACATGTCCTGCCTGATGAATTTCTATGATTTCCTCCAGGCTTTGTTTTTTTTTGGGGCTCCGAGGCCCGATGTTTGCTACACCTGGTGGACCCTAGCAGCTGCTCAGCTGGCTGAATCACTGGTGGACAGCCGCCTCAGCGACATCTTCGACCTGAACGCCCTGCAGAAATTCGTCCACCTCTGCATGGCTGACCAAGGCCCAGGGCTGAAGCTGACACGATGGGGACCCGATGTGTCAGATTCTGTCAGATGTTTACCGGAGATTTTTGGGTCCCACAATGACTGATTTTGGCGGGAGTCGCTTGGGGTGAAGGGCCTGGTGTCAGGTGGCATCGGGCCACATCCTGAAGATGATCCGGACACTTCGCAGATGGCTGCCGGAAGGGGTTGGACTGGCATGGGTGAAATTTTGGTTGAGGTCATGACGAGGTATAGAATGCTTTAACCTTCAACGATAAATGGAGTAATGTTGGATTTTTTTGGGTGTGGGAGGGCATGTAAACTTAGACATGTGGAGATGCTCCTTGAGATGCCACGGCGCTTCAGCGCCGTCAGGATCCCTTCATGGGACGAGCCATGACGAGGCTTCCCCCTCTACATGGGTTAAATTAAACCAACAGAAGTGGACTGTAAACGTACCAAAAGTTGGGGATTTACTGTAACCAGCACAATGGGGATTCAACCTGCCCAAACGGGGGATGGGAATGCGGCAAGACCTCTGGAACCATCTTTGCGTTTTTTGGGTGTTCTCCAGCCTGGTAGGGTTGCGACCCACCCCCATATGTGAGCCCAAAACGGACTGATCCACTAGTGTCCATCAGGATCTAGTGGGGAATTCAAGCTATACAGAGGGGCCTTTGACGCAGCGACTCATCGATCTCATAGCTGCGTCATCCCATGTCATCCCACTTTTTTTCTTGTTCAATCTTAGGGGTTAGGGGCGGCTTTTATCATCATCACCCGGGCATATCCTGGCCATTTCAAGGTGATCTTGTGGAACCCAGGACCCGTTCCACACCTTCTTCGGCCTGGCGGGGCTTTCCCTTTGCGCCGGTGACCACGGCGTTTTAGCGTTGGAGAGGATGGAGCCTACGCTGGTCCTGCCGGTGGGTTTGCTGAAGGGCTCAGCCAAAGTGTCCTGAGCGGAAAAAAAAACCATGGAGAGCACAGGGAGAACTACTTGGATGTTGAGGTTGGCATCACTTCTGCCACTTCCTTTCAGAGATTCCATGACGATCATGACATATCATGACTGCATGTCCCTGAGAGCAGTGGCACAAGAGAACATCATTACAACCAGCTCCGTCAAACGTGGTTCCCCCACAAATATCCCAAAATAAGGGCATGGCTGAGGGCTTAATGGCTTATGGGCTTATGACATCTCAAGGCTTCTTAAGCACCAACGACTAGAAATGAAACCTCATCACCAGTCCAAGTGCAGGGACACCGCTGCGCAGCGAACGCTTGGCCTCCGGATCCAGGAGAGTTCTGATGGGGAGCCTGAAAGGTTCAGTTTTTTTTTTTTAAACAACATGTTTTTAGGGATTCTTATAGATTTGTTTGATGTTCTTGATGCTCTTGATGTTCTTGATGGATGATGATGATGATGATGATGATGATGATGATGATGATGCCCATCTGCAACGCGTAACATGGAATCAAATGGAACCTAGAAAACCAAGGGTCCTGGAAGATCATTTGCTGGAAGCGTGTTTTTCTTTTGTGGCTGGTGCTCGTCCAATCTTTTCAAGAGTCTCGACTGGGGCCAGGAGCATCCACAAAATTGAGAAGATATTTTCTAGAACCACCAGGTCCCCAAGTGCCATACCTGCAGGTCATTCTGCCCGGACTTATTATTGTCACAAGTTATAATATGTTAGAATTATGTTTAATTTACCTAATATGTGCACATTAAATTTTATATATAACACACCGATGCCACGACAAACTTCAAATGATGGGTAGATTTATATAGATTTATATTATTTATATTGTGCGAAATTTCCTCCATTATAATCCGATTTCAAGAATCATTCAATTCAGGCAGCGCCATGCTGGCAGGACCCAAGACACCGCCGGGAGGTGCTATTGCGAGTCTGCCGTAACCTGGACCTGGGGAGAAATGAAGACGGGCTGTGATTTGGGATCATGTTTATCCAGCAATCCATAGTTTTTGGGTCCCTGGGTGGAAAAGAACAAATCTCCGTTTTTTTTTTTTAAATAAATATGCCTCACAGTGTTTGGAAGCCTTTTTTTCCCTGGTTTTCTCTTTCTTTGCCTTAATCCAATGGTTTTTGGGTTTACCATTATTTTTCACATTCAAATTGCTATCTTGAGACAAGCCATGCGTGGATCTATGGTAGACAAGCAGGGCGACGCCCAAATAGATCAAATCTATAATAGATACTTCTAAGATTATATATATATGTGTGTAATATATTATTATTTTTATTTATTACATTCAAATTTTCTGTTGTGATATATATAATGGGTATGCTGCCACTAAATTGAAGCAGACATGGAGCCAAAGCCACAGATTTTGGACAGGGATTGTCCCATGTTTTCTTCACCTTAAAACTGGATGCGTTGCTATCTCCGGCGCATCGGCAACTTGGGGATGTACCAAACCCATCAGCTTCTTTCGAAGCAGTTGGATTAATGGAGGGATACTTCCAAAATTCCGGAGTGACTTGCTAGAAATCCTCCATTTTTTGGACCAGAGAGATATGTTGCGGCAAACCATGGCAAACCCATTGCTACCTTTCCACCAAAATCATGGATCAGGATGGATCAGGCCAAAACATTTTTAGCTCTGACCAATCCAGTGGAAGTGGATCTTGGCAGGATCTCATTCACGCGACCTTGCGAGAGATGCAACGCACCTGGTCCACGGCGCAGAGGCGTTTCTTTTTTCGCCCCTCTGGAGGAGGTTCAGCAACGATATTTGTAGATGTACAGAATTTGAACACTTCAATGAACAAATAAATAGATAAGTAAGATTGAACACCATACGCACGTGCACACACACAATTACACACAATTACACACACATGCAGTCCAGTGTATGGACATATAATAACTTCCCCCTTCTCCAGGCTTGTCACCTCACCCTTGTCCGGCCAGGCCGATCAGTGAAGCCTCTGTTAGCTCTGCGGTGCGTCAGGAGCCAAATGGCTTGGAACAAAAAGGCGGCCGGTGGCAAGGCAGATATGGGTGATTTGCCATGGAAAAATGGTAAATTTCATCGGTTTTATATGGTTTTATTGGGATTCTTGTGAGTTTTATGGTGATATCATGGGATACTACCATTGCCAATGGGATGATTTTCCATAGAAATGGAGATTTGACAAAACATGTGGGTGTTTTTATGGGGGTAGAATGGAATATACAATCAACATATATCAACAATATGATATGGCGATTAATCCCTTCCCCCAAGGGTGATCGTCTTTTTTGTTGGACCTCAATGACACTTGCCGGGTTGAAGTTATGCTTTCAGCTTCCTGTTTTTCCGGAGCGGCTACTTAGACCTGAAGTGAATCCCCGATTCACTTCAACTGCCTATTTCCAAGGCCAGCCTGAAAGGTTTCTGCCCAATGTGGTTGCCATAGAGTTGTTATACAATGTTATACATACGTAGTCACCCTTCCAGATGTACCAGAGTTTTATGTCGCAAATATGGATGACTTGAATTGATTTTGAACTTGTCTTTCAGAAATACTAACGCCGCCTTTGGGAGAGGTATGTAGCATATACATTGGTCAACCTGCGGTTCAAAAAGTTTGTGTGGAGCTCATTGGGGCAATATATTCTAAGCCGAATCTACCCTCTGGTAAACTAACATAACTATGGAAAATCACCATTTTCAATGGGAAAATCCACTATAAATGGTCATTTTCAATAGCTATGTTAAATTACCAGAGGGTATTGTTTAATGGTCTCCAGTGGCCCAGTGGCATTGTCAAAGTGTAGCGAAATTTCGACGGAAGCTTGTTCAGGCATAGGGCCACAAACCACAGGTGGATCGTGGAGGTTTTCCAGATTGGAACACGATTATATGGGTTTGTCTGAAAATGGGGTACCCCTAAACCCAATGGTTTTGCTGATCATTATCCCTATTAAATGGCTATAATTGGGAATATTCCCAATGAAATATGGGTTTGTCTGAAAATGTTGGGTATATTCCCAATGAAATAGCCATTTAAAAACGGGATAATGATCAGCAAAACCATTGGGTAAAAAGGGGTACACGACATTTTCAGACACACGATTATATTGGAGCAACTTGCTAGACTGGGACTGAACTCGGCAAAGGTGTTACTGCAAGTGTTATGCGCACGTTGGAGCTGCTCTCAGATGTTGAACGCCCTTTTTATGCGGATGTTTCTGATGGCTCAAGGCTTGAACTCTGCTTGAAATCGATTGAACAACTGAGCCAAACGACATTCTCTACCGGATCTGGGTATTTCATGGTATTTCTTACTAGGAAGGCCTCACGAGAGTCACACGTCCAGCTTTCAAGAAGGCCAAGGTGACAGTGCGCCCTAAAATGTCCAAAATGGCCGCAATTGATCATGCCGGCTTTGGTCAGTTGGGGAACTCAGAGATGTCCCAGGTGGTTGACGATTCTACGTGGACATTTTCTTTGCAGGTGATGGAGGTGGCTATGCCAGTTTCGAATCCTGATGCAAATTCAGTCGTTGGCATTGGCGCTTGCGAAATAAACTGCGGTGGGCCTCAACATTCACAAATAGAAAGGACAAGCCACATCCAGCTCACACATTCTGTTGGTTGTGGTATGTTTCCATCCTTCCCCTTCCATTTTTCTGTGGTATGTTTCCATCCTTCCATATCCTTCCCCTTGGATTTTTCTGTGACGCAGCCGCTGGCCCTGCCTGCCGCGGGTGGCGGTTATGGCGGTGCCACTGTGTGTCGCGGCGTAGCGGCGCTGTGCCATGCGGCGGACGGAGCGCACGCACCAACTGAGGGACGCTGGAGCGACTGATGCGCGCGCCACTGATGCTGGGCGTTTTTGAGCGATCTTTGGGGCTTGTTGAAGGGCTATAACACGGGTGGTTTTCTGATATGTTGGGTTTGTGATGTTTGTGTTTGGGAGGGTCACTATATGTCTATTGTCTGTTTACCGCTGCAGCCCATGCCTGACAAGTATGATCAAGTATGCTGGTTATTGGCTTCAATTTGTTCATTTTCAATGGGCCCAATCCCAACTGGCGAATTGACATCTTGTTTGATAGGTGGAAACAGGAGTTTTCGGTGACCAGCCACCGCCGGGACCAGGAAGTCTTTACTTTTCGGCGCGACGTTTTGAAGCTTGCCGGATTGAGCTCATTTCAGAACGACGTGAGTTCGGAGAGGCCTGGCAGTGCTGTTTTGAAACGGAACCGTCAGATTTCGCACGGTGAAGTGTGAACCGTAGTTTGGGACCATTTTTGGAGCAGAAGAACCTGCAACATGTTCTAAATAAGCACATACTGTATGTGTTTGTAACCATATATGATGCACGCGTACTCTTAATTATGTTTCTACATAAGCATATTGATTTATTTATTTCATCTTTTGGTCTCTGTACGTGCATGTCGGGTATGCAACATGTATGCTAACCAGTAAGGTTAGCCATGATTCAGAGCGATGTTGCCTGGAGGGTTCCTACTTGGTGATGACCCGCAATCAAGTCTTACTTGGTCTCAGTTCAGGGGACTTACTACTGGTCCTGGTGCAAAAACATTACCCTCTGGTTATTTAACATAGCCATTGACAATCACCATTTTTAATAGGTAAACCATCTATAATAAATGGGCCATTTTCCCATGGCTATGTTAAATAACCAGAGGGTATAACTTATATATGTATATTTGTCATTATTTGTCTAGTATGCGTTCTTGTCAGTCAATCAATCTATAAATAAAACAGTACCTACCTCTATTTATCAGTATCTATCAACAATCTGTTGGGAATCTGCTGGGAATTGATCAAGCTAAAAACTCTATATGCTAATTAATTATTTTACCAATATACTATGTACTGTACATATTACCAACAATACTATATACATACTATATTATACTGTATTAACATACTATATCTATACTATATCTATACTATATCTATACTATGTATATCTATACTATATCTATATCTATACTATATTATATATATACACTATGCTATATCTATACCAGACTAGACTATAGAAAGTATACGGTATTTTCAATATATTAGGATTGGATGATGGGAACATTAACAGATCCCCTATATTTAATGGGTAAAACGGTAAAAAAACATGGTTTCTAGCAAAAAAACATCTCAAGAAAACCCATCCATGTTGCTGAATTTCACAATTGTTGCTACTTCAACCACGCCAAACCACCATTTTTCCATGGGGAAACTCATGGGACGCCCACCATTTTGGCAGTCCCTGAGGCATCCCCGCGCTTCCACGGAGTCCCCGCGGAAACGCGACTCCGGGGACGGCGAGGCGGACGCGCCACACACCTCCAGAAGCGCGACCACTCCTCAGGAGTGAAACGGCCAAACATCGCGGGGTGAAACACTGTTTTACCCAGTCAAAATGCTGGATTGATATGGATTTTTGTGTGGATTTTTGTATGAAGAATTGTGGATTGAGCGATTTGCCATGAAAAAATTGGGATATAGTGACTATACTTTAAACGTGCTTTTTTCAAGTGCTGAAAAATAGAGTTTGGCGGTTTGTTTGAAATACCTGTTATTTTCCATTTCCAAAATGGGATGATGATCCCCAATGACGAGCATATTTTTCAGGGGGTTGACACGACCAACTATACAAAAAAGAAATCTGTAAGTTTTTAGTCCAGATGTTCAGGATGGATTAAATGGATTTCATAAAACATCATAAACCTATGATATGGATCGGGGAGCCTTTTTGCTTAAGAACATGTATTGACCGTGGTTGTCCCGAGCTATGTAAGATTGACATATCCCAGCGCATCATATATTCATGGATACTCATTGAAGACATCAATAGTGTGCGTTTCAACCGCAACTTCCAAAGGGGAAATTCACTACCTGAAGCCAGAACAATTTGCTGCGCAAAAGCCGGGCCGGGTTGTTGACCGTCCCAACTTTGTATTTTGGTGACAATTATCCCAATTTTGATCAATTTTGGTGATAATTACATGTGCATTAATGCAGTCTTTCTTCTTTGTATTCTTTTTGTTCATCGATTATCCGCTTTTCTGTTGAGGGCTGGTGAACTTTCCATGCTGGGTGAGTTGGAATTTCCGCAGCACTTTCCGTCAGGACCGAAAAAAAACCAATGCTTTGGGCTTCCATGAGCCTTGGCAGTTTGATAATTTTGATAAGATGATCCTGGAAGTAAGTTGATTGTGAAAAACCACAGCTGGGTTTGGCATGTCAAACACATGCCAAAGTGATAGGAGCCCCCCATATCCCAGTTACTGTACGTTTTGGATCTGTTCGACATATTTGGGAGTGCTTGGCTGGGATATTGGGCCAGGATATTTGACGTATCTTTGTAGCAGGGAAAAGGGGTTAAGGTTCCTAAGTGTAACTTCCAAGATCATCCAATTGATGATGCTCCCTGATACTAAATCATACTGCAATTATATAGATCATACTACATCGATTGCATTCAGTCATATGGGATCATATGACATTATATTGAGTAATCTTTCATGATATTAAAACATATAAAATCTTCCTGAATCATATTAACTCGTATCAAGTCAGATTGAAACACATCTTAAAGATCCTCCTACCATTTTCCTCTATAAAATGGAGGTACCTAGGTACCACTTAAGACCTAAATTTTAGTTAGCTATTTTTCAGTGACATAGCATATACAGGTTGGGAACCCATTTTATAGAGAGGG